>Ga0209979_1001616_pt1 | contig 24045 bp, 18 predicted proteins | sample AnhtaG_FD_183114 | JGI IMG/M metagenome (GOLD analysis project Ga0209979, IMG submission 183114) | Deep subsurface microbial communities from Anholt, Denmark to uncover new lineages of life (NeLLi) - Anholt_01485 metaG (SPAdes) (version 2) | ecosystem: Environmental > Aquatic > Marine > Oceanic...
GGACCACGGCTTTCCCACCGTTCTCTTCACCTCGTATGGTGGCTGGCGGGGACATCAAGGGAGATATATTCAAGACCTATCTCATACCGGTGGAAGAGGCGATAACAAGAGGCTTCTATGATCCTATTGTCCTCACCGAGGCACAGATAGAGCGGCTGAACGAGATCTTTCCGACAGGAGTCGCTGACTACAGTGAGGGATGTGTAGGTCGCCCTGAAGGGCTGACTAGGGACGATGTAATAAAAACTCTGCCTTAGAAGAATAGCACATCCGCAAGAATTGGTTTGGGCCCGGGAGCCTGGCCAGCAGTCCAGGCTCCCCGGCCAGCTTGATTGGCTGTCATCGCCAGCCGAATTTTTCCCTTTGTGGGAGAGGATGAAGGTAAGAGTGACAACTAAAGCTATCTCTATAGCATAGAACACAACAAGAGAAAGGAGAGAAAATGAAAAGAATAGGAATTTTGTGTCTGGCACTGGTGCTTGCTTTAGCGCTGGTATTTCCCGTTGCCGCGTACGCTGGAAACAATGCACCATTTACTCCGGAGCCTCCGCCAGGAATGAGGCCCATCATTTTTGTTCATGGTATGTCAGGCTCGGCACTTCAATTTGAGTCACAGGCCCTTCGATTTGCCAGCAACGGCTGGCCCGCCGACCATTTGTTTGCCTTCGAATATGATACCAGCATACCCGACGTCGAGGGTTCGGCAGCGAGAATGGCACGTCTTGATGCGTTTATTGACGAGGTTCTTGCGGAGACTGGCGCCGATAAAATCTACCTCATGGGGCATTCTCGCGGCACAGCAGAGTCTTTCGTCTACCTGGCAACCCCAGCACATGCGGCAAAGGTCGCCAAGTACGTGAACATCGATGGTATGACGGCAACTGCCCTTCCGGGCGGTGTGCCCACCCTGGCTATATGGGCCGAACTCGCAGGGGATGGAACTGTTAGGCCACCTCGTGAGATAGTAGGGGCGACGAACGTTCTGCTCCCCGGCCAATTTCATGTCCAATCGGCGACCTCCGCAGAAGCATTTACTGAAATGTTCGAGTTCTTCACCGGCGAGCCACCGGCAACGACGGATATTCTGCCTGAACCACCGGGCCAAGTGAGACTGGCCGGTAGGGCGGTCTTCTTCCCGCAGAATATAGGAGTGGGTGACGCCACCGTCGAGATATGGGAGGTCGACGGCGTCACCGGTTTCAGAATTAATGAGGAGCCGGAGGCAATCTATACTCTAAGTGGCAGTGGATATTACGACGGAGCATGGGGGCCTTTTGAAGCCAATGGCCTCAAATACTACGAAATGGTCATCTTGCGTGAAGGCTTTAGACCTCATCATTTCTATTTTGAGCCTTTCATGGGGAGCGACTACTTGATCCGCTTAAATACGTCTCCACCTGGTGGCGTTGGCGACTATCTGGACCGGAGCCCCAACCACAGCAACCTGGTTATTACCAGGGACAAGGAATTACGCAGCGACCCAGGTGGTGCCAATGACATTCTTGAGGTCAACGGTGCCAATGTACTTCAGGCCGTAACCCCCATTACCAAAAGCTTGGTTGGGCTGTTTGTTTACGATTATCACGCGGACGGAGTAAGCGACCTTACCCAACCCACCTGGTTACATATGCTGCCTTTCCTTACCGGTATTGACCTGTACATACCTGCAGCTGATCCTCCGGATGGGACGATATCCGTTGTGCTTACACCACGCGACGGTGGTGGTAAGATGCAGGTGGTAAATGTCCCCAACTGGGCATCTTCGGAAGATGCAATAAGCGTTCGGTTCACTGACTACCTCCAGGAGATTGACTCCTGGATCGAGTATGTCCCCAGACAGGCTCCTGGCCAGCAGGGGAGGTGGTGACACACCAAGCATCCTGCAAATCAAAAAGAAGAATTCGATGTGGGGCAGCTTGGCAAACGGTTAATCACTTAAAGTAGGTGATTGGCAAGAGCCTGAAATAGGGGGCGGGGGTAGCCCTGCCCTCGGGCTCTTGGAATGTTTGTCATTTTAGACAGCAGGGCTCTGGAGCGGGCTGGTACCTGTGCTGGTCGGGACCATGCCTGGGGATGGAGGCTTGACAGCGAGGGGGTGATGTAAATGGACTGAGACCTTGGAAAAGCTAAACTACGTGTCACATTGAACTATTACAAAGAGAAAGGAGAGTGATAGAAAATGCGTAAAGCCATAATTTCAGTATTAGCAACTCTACTTGTAATCGGGCTTGTAATTAGCCCGGCACCAGCAGTTTTAGCTAATAGTGGACCGGTCTTTTCCGATACATATGTGGAGATGAGCGATGGCGTCCTTTTGTACACCAGAGTTTATCTCCCTGATCCCGACATCTGGGGTCCTGGGCCTTACCCGGTGATACTTTCCAGAACTCCCTATGGAATTGGCACACCTGGCTCGGATCCGATATGGCCCGTTGACATCCTACTTGGATATGCCCGCGTGGACCAAGACACGCGGGGAAGATACTTTTCGCAGGGCTTAGACCGCCTCTTCTACGATGATATTTCAGACGGATATGATGCAGTTGACTGGATTGCTGACCAGAGCTGGTGTGACGGAAACATCGGGGCCTACGGCTATTCAGCCCCCGGCAACACTGCGTTCCTGGCTGCCGGCGAACCCCATCCCAATCTCAAGGCTATTGCGCCTTTGTCCTCGAGTGGAAATCTCGAGAATGACCTCACTTTTGAGGGGGGAGCCTTTCGGGGAGATGCTCTGCTGTGGGGAATTTACCAAACTGTGGCCGGTCTCTCTCTGGTCCCTGGCGGCCATAGAGATTTGCTTGGCATCGATCCTATGACTTGGGCGTATCACACAATGATGGTCTACGGCCTCTTGGGTAACTTAGTAGGTTATGCTGGCTACCCCACAGCACCAGGGTCATATTGGATGAATCTTCCCTTGTACGATTTCCAACCCAATTATGCCGCTATGCAGCCGTATGGAAATGAAGTTGTCAGTCATCCTGACCAGGACGCCTGGCGAGACCACTTCAAGGTGTACGACACAGTAGAAGTCCCCACTCTGTTGGCGACCGGCTGGTACGACTTTTTCCAGAGGTGTCAGGTTGATGCTTTTGTCGCTCTACAGGAGCGAGATGTTCCAGTAAAGCTCATAGTGGGACCGGGCACCCACGGAACTCCGCCTCCCATCCCGGTTTATGACTGGTTTGACTATTGGCTGAAGGGCATAGACAACGGAATAATGGATGAGCCTCCAGTTCAGTACTACTGCATGGAAGCCGATGAGTGGCGATGGGCAAACGAGTGGCCTCCGGAAGAAATTGAGTACGTTAGTTACTATCTGCACGAAGGTGGGGTCCTCAGCACTGATTCACCTACTGGTTGTGAAGGGCCTGCAAGTTACACATATGACCCGATGGACCCCGTGATAACTATGGGTGGAGCCAATCTAATGTTGTCATCTGGCTCTTTAGATCAGACGCCTGTAGTACTTGGGCAGGACGACATTCTGACTTATACCGGTTCACCACTCACGGAAGATGTTGAAGTTGCCGGTCCTCTTACCGTTGTCCTCAGCGCCTCTTCAGACTGTCTGGATACAGATTTCACCGCCAAGGTGATAGATGTGCATCCTGGTGGAGAGTTGATGCTGGTCGCTGATGGTATCATAAGGGCTAGATACCGAGATTCTATGGCAACCCCTGAATTGATGGAACCCGGTACTATCTACACGATCACATTTGATATAGGTAACATCGACTACCTGTTTGAAGTTGGGCACAGTATTCGCGTGGACATTTCCAGCAGCAATTTCCCCAAGTACGACCGCAACCTTAACACCGGCGGGGGATTGTACACGGAAACGGAGTGGGTTGTTGCTGAGAACACCGTTTACCATGACGCTGCTAATCCTTCCTACATAATGCTTCCTGTAGTTCCGACTTGGGAGGTTTCTGAACTTTTACCTAGCTCGGCGAACAATAAAGCTGGAAGAACTATGCCGGTTAAATTCTCCCTCACAGTTGCCGAATTAACCGACCCCGAGCAGCCTTTCGTGGACAATGAGGATCTCGAAATCATGATATATGCTAAAAACAACCCGGGTAGTATTTTGCAAACGTCAACATTTGGAGATACTTCACAGGACTATCGCATAAACACTAAAAAGGAATTATATATCACGAACTTCGAGACCTTGGCAACTCCTGCAACATACGTAGTAGAGATTTATAGATATAAAGCCGGAGGAATGTTAATCGGCACCTTCGAGTTCAGCACGGTTTAATAGTCTGAGTAGCAAGCCTGAGCCATCCTCCAGGTTTTCTGTTACTACGGATATGACGATGCCGAGCCTCAGGCTCGGCATCGTCACTTTATGGTGGTCTCTTGACATACCATACGAGAAGCCGATAGTATGCAGGGGCTACAGGGGAAAGGAGGAGGGAATGAAGCTAGTGACTTTCGGGGTTTCCACACCAGTCGGCCAGATACAACGTATCGGAGCCATGCACCGAAATAAGATTATCGATCTCAACATGGGCTATACGCGCTACCTGGCTGATAAGTATGGCAATAGTCAAGCCTACGAACTGGCAACAGCAATGCTTCCACCTGACATGATTGCCTTCTTCCGAAGAGGAAAGGAAGGGAAAGGCAGGGCCGAGCTGACCATCGACTATTTAGCGAACTGCCAAGTCAAAGGCAGCTTGCTTGGTCCCCAGGGTGAAAAGATAGTCTACGAGATGAACGAGGTCAAGCTGAAGGCACCGGTGCCGCGGCCGAATTCCCTTCGGGATTATCTCACCTTCGAGGACCACGCCAGTTTTTCCGGGAAGAGGCAACTTGACAAAGGCTGGTATGAGATACCGGTATGTTACAAAGGGAATCCTGCCACTGTCATTGGCCCCGACGAAGTCATTCTCTGGCCTGCCTTCACCGATTTGCTGGACTACGAGTTGGAATACGGCATCTATATTAGCAAAGAGGGCAAAAACATCCCAAGGGAACGAGCAGGGGAGTACATTGCTGGCTATACTATCTTCAATGACATCAGTGCCCGTGATATCCAGTTGCAGGAGATGCAGGCAGGTGGACTTGGTCCGGCTAAGGGCAAGGACACCTGTAGTGTCATGGGGCCTTGCCTGGTGACTCCTGAGGAGGTGAGCCCTAAGAACCTGCGGATGATGACCCGTGTCAACGGTGAGTTATGGTCGGATAATAACAGCGGCACGGCTTACTGGAGTTGGCCTCAGATTATTGAGTTTGCTTCCATGGAGGAGACGCTGTATCCCGGTGATTTCTTGGGCTCGGGGACTGTGGAGGGTGGTTGTGGTATGGAACTCGACCGTTGGATTCAGCCAGGCGATGTCATCGAGCTGGAGGTGGAAGGTATCGGCATCCTCAGAAACCGCGTTGGAGAGAAGCCTCCGAAGCGCATGTTCACCCGTTGATATTTCTGTCTGCAAGGTGTTTTGCACACTGCCGAGCATCTTGGATGATTGAAATTAGGTAGGTTTAGAAAGAGGGAGACACTACTATGGACAAAGAATACACAGTTCCGACCTGGGAACCGGGGGTCAAGCAGTTGGCTCCCAATATCTATGCCTATATCCAGGCAAAGGCTACCTGGTACTGGAGCAATGCTGGATTCATTGTGGGCAACGATTATGTGGTGGTCGTGGATTCGCTGGCTACGGTTGGCCTGACCCAGAGATTCAAGGATGAGATTAAAAAGATCACCGATAAGCCAATTCGTTATTTAATCAACACTCATCACCATGGAGACCATATCTGGGGGAACCATGTGGTTGCAGGGGCTACTATAATCTCGCATGACTACTGCCGCCATGAGGCAATAGAGCAAGGGATAAGGGACCCCAGCCTGATGAATAGCACCTTCCCTGACTTCGATTTCCGGGGAATCGCGGTCACGCCAGCCGATATCACCTTTGACAAGCAGCTTACCCTGTATATGGATGGGCGGGAGGTCAGGCTGCTGCACTTCGGGCCTGGCCATACTGCAGGCGACATAATCGTGCATTTACCCGAAGAAGGTGTCATCTTTGCCGGCGACTTCATTTTTTTGTATTCCACCCCGCTGGGCATGGAAGGGTCCTTTGCTGGCTGGCTCAGAAACCTGGATGACATGGCGAATCTGGGTGCTCAAACCTATGTCCCCGGCCATGGGCCGGTGTGCGGAGTGGAAGGGCTGAATCTGTGTCGCGATTATCTTGTTTTTGTCCGACGCGAGGCCAAGAAACGGTTCGACAAAGGCATGACCGTTGATGAAGCTGCCAAAGACATCGACTTGGGGCAATTCAAGCAATGGCCTAACCGCGAACGCATCCTGGCTAACGTGGAACGCCTATGGCGCGAGTTCCGCGGTGAAGACCCCACCACCTCTAAGCTGAATGTTGCCGAAGTCTTCTTACGGATGGACACCATGACAAAGGCAAGAGAGTTGTAGTACGGAATTAAAATTAGCTGAGGATGAGGAATAATCCAACCTGTTCGACATCCAACAAAAGCTTGAGATGTTACCTCACTACACAAACTGACGAAATGTGATATTAAACGGGTTAGTAGAGGTCGATGGAGGTCGTTTTGGTGGAGATTAAGCAGGCTCGGTCTCCCTCTCAAATACGATTTAACGTTACGGATTTACTTCAGGACACTCTTCTTGTTGGCAGGGGTAAACCTATCTTATAACTTAATAGATTGATTATAATTTTTACCTATACAAGATGTTGATTAGGCCCGAACGAAATTATCAGAGAATAAGTTTAAAATATTTTAAAATAAAGCGTTTTTACGTTATTGTATAAGCATCAAATATTTGGCACCTAACGCGACTAATAAATAGATTAGGAGACATACATAAAAATGGAAAATAAGAACCCGAAGAAGATGCGCACAATCACTCTTGAAGAGCATTATGCAACCCCGGTTTTCATGGAAGCCTCAAAACACCAGCTGAGGGACCAGGCGAAAAAGGTATCTGACCGAGGTCCGGGACCAACCCTCATTGATAGACTTTGTGATCTTGGTGATTTAAGGATCGAAGAGATGGATGCCGCAGGCATTGATATACAGGTTCTGTCGCTGACTTCTCCAGGTGTCCAGCAGATGGAGGCGGCTGAAGCAGTGGCGATCGCCCATGAACAAAATGATTATCTGGCAGATCGTGTGAAGTGTTATCCAGACCGGTTCCTGGGATTTGCAGCTTTGCCGACTCCAGTTCCAGACCAGGCGGCCGGGGAGTTAGAACGTACAGTAGGTAAATATGGTTTCAAAGGGGCAGCCATCATGGGTCATACCCGGGGGCGCTACCTGGATGATGAATTCTTCAGGCCAATCCTAGAAAGTGCCGCCGCGCTCAAAGTCCCGATCTATATTCATCCAACACCGCCTCCCCAAAAGGTCATCGAGGCCTCTTATATTGGAAACTATACGCCAAACGTGGCAGTATTGTTATCGACCATGGCCTGGGGCTGGCATATTGAAACTGCAATACACTCCCTGCGTCTTGTCGCCAGCGGAGCTTTTGACCGTTATCCAGATCTGCAGATTTTGATTGGACATCTGGGTGAAGCTATTCCGTTCATGCTCTCGAGAATTGATCAGCGATTATCCAGGGAACAAACGCATCTGGAACGATCTGCTGGAGCCTATTTCCGCGAGAACTTCTCTTACACCTTCGGTGGTTTCAACTATCTCCCAGCCTTTCTTGACCTACTACTTCAGATCGGAGTCGACCGGATCCTCTTCTCGGCGGATTATCCCTATGGGTCGATGAAGTCAGCGCGCAATTTCTTGGACCAACTCCCAGTGAGCCCTGCCGACCAAGAACGAATCGCCCATGGCAATGCGGAGCGCCTTCTGCAGATTTAAATCAGATAGTTCATAAACTCCATAAAATAGATAATTAGATAACATCTGTTGAGTTAATCGGACAATGCAGTATTCCTCATCATTATGAAGCAGTAATCGTGCCCTACCCTCAATAGCGGTACTACTTGTTAGGTCGTTACCGCACTTAGAATAGCCTCAGGAACTGGAGGTCGATATCCCAAAGAGCTATAAGGTCATACGTACTTATACATATTTACAAATGTTATTTGTTAATACCGAGTTTGCCTAGAAGTGAATTATCAGGATTACCGGTTGATAAGTCCCAACCCAAAGCGCGGTAGTAATCATCCTTCAGTTCCTCCAGGTGAACTACTTCTCCTTTGGTTGGGCCATCAGGCTTGGGGTCATTTAATAATCTTCCTGGCAGCGTGTCATCTTCTCGCGTAATGCCTTCACGCATATTGAATAGCCGTTCCTGACATATAATTCTCATACCTGCTTCTTTCAGATCATCAAATGACCAAGCTTCTCCAAATAAGGATGAGACATTCTGATCTACGGAGCCAAACACCTGCCGCCCAAATGAACAGCATGGAATGGAATCTGTGATCATCTGGCCAATAGCCATATTCTTTACCTGCTCCCCTTTGCCTTCTACTTGCAGTCTGGTTCCATCAAGGGCTTCCACTCTAGCCACCCACCCGTAACCATGATGGCATCCTCCCCGATTGTTAATCGCAAATTGTAAGGCTTGGCCGTTGGCCCCCCGGCACTCATAGCCACCAAGCTCCAGACCTTTAACCTGCATGGCAAATGACTCAGACCCCTTAATTTCTTGCGATGCTCTTCTCACCCCTTCTGATAGTAGCAATCCGAACCCCTCTTGGCTAACTATTTTCTTCAGCATCGCAATCATCGCTTTATCGTCGCCAAACCGAAGCTCAATGCCATCGGTGTCTTTTGTCCCTATAAGCCCCTTTTCAAAGCATTCCATGGCAAAGCCAATACTTGATCCGGCGGATATAGTGTCAATACCATTTTCATCACATATCTGGTTCGCAGCGATAATAGCATCCAGTTTGCCAACCCCACAATTCGGGCCAAAGGCATAAACTGTCTCGTACTCAGGGCCATCACAGTGTGTGCCCTGATAGGGCCCCTTTTCGACCTCCATATATAGAGAACAAGGTGTAGGACAAAAGGGACCACATGCCCTGTTCCGCCAGGTCCACTCTTTCTCATGAGAGGGGAAGCTTAGCCTCTCGGCAGCTTCAAATGTTCCTCCTTGCCAGTTTCGTGTGGGCAGCAGCCCCAGCCTATTTACTAGATCAATGCTCCCGCGTGTACCGTAGCGGCGCCACAAAGTTGCCCATTGTTTGTTTTCCTTTACTCTACCCAAGATATCCTTTCTTATCTTTTCAAATCCATCCCTGTCACCAACTTCTATCTTTTCATCTCCATAGATCACTACCCCCTTAAGCTTTTTAGACCCCATAACACAGCCTGAACCCCCTCTGCCAAAAGCACGATAGACAGGACCATCAACCATGATAGCCGCGTATCTAAGCAACCTTTCTCCGGCCGGACCAATTGCCATTGTGGCTGCCTTCCTTGCCGATGAGTCCGCCAGCATTACTCGCTGCGCTTCACCGGGTTCCATACCCCACAAAGGAGTGGCGTCCTTGAACTCAACCTTCTGGTTATTTATCTCAAGATAAGTCGGAGAATCAGCAATGCCCGCAACATCAATAGCCCATAAACCAGCCTTTCTAATTTGATGTCCAATCGTTCCGCTGGACATTGCATATAAATAGATGCCAGTCAGTGGCGACTTGGTATTAATAACTGTCTTGGAAGAATAGGACAAATTTGTACCGTTGGATGGGCCAGCAGTAAATATAAGGTGATTCTTCTCACCCAAAGGGTCAATCCGCGAAGGTACCGAGTTGTACAAAAGATAGGCTCCCAGACCTCTACCCCCTATATACTGGTTAATTATATTATCTGGGATCTCTTCGACTCGGTAAGACCTGTTCGACAGGTCTATCCTCAGTATCTGGTTTGCCATACATTTGCTCCTTTCGTCATCAAGCGTCTCGTTGAACTTGGCTATCCAGGGCATGATTTCCTATTTTGAGTCAAGGTAGTCAACGGCCTCGAAGCAGGCGCGTGATGCCTTTACTCTCCAGGTACATATAAATGCAATCACTAATCTCCAGGTCTTTGACAGAATGGCTTATGAAAACATCATGACTCACGAATCTATAAATACCATAGTGCGTACACAAAGTCAAAGAACAGGGACTTTAATATAGGGGAAAAGCGACACCAGGGACACTTTTTAGCCTCTGCGATATATGCCGAGTTGCCGTTACACAAAACTCGGTAACGTGTTATCAAGCAATTGATCTTGCTTTGTACCTAAAGTACCGTCCGACAGTTCCTGATACTTGGAGGTTTGTTAGTATAAATGTTTTCAGGATAACCAATAAGTTATATAATGAGTTTGAAACAGAGGTCAGAAAAATCTGTTAGTCAATACCCGGCAAAGCATTTTTGACTCTGAAGCGCGTATATTGACTGTATTTGAGAAGTTGCTGACAAGAGGCATTGAAGAGGGTGAGTTTAATATTGATGATCCCAGGCTGATTGTCCATGACATAGTCGTTCTTGGGCATGCCTGGGCCTTCAGACGTTGGCATCTGAAAAAACACTGGACTTTCAAAACATATGTAAAGAAACAGACCGATGCTATGTTGAGGACGATTACGGTAGACAAGAACACTGGTGTTGCTAACAAACAGGGAAAGGAGTCATCCAAATGATTACTTTGAAGGAAGGTAATTTGCACATTCCCAAATGGAACAGAAGGGTATTTGCCGTTGCCGGGGGTCTGACTAACTATAAGAAGTTCTGCCCGGAAATGAAGCTCGAAGAGCAGGTGATGGTGGCATTCCGGCAGATGTTAGAGAATAACGATTTAAAGCTCTCTCCGGTAGAAATCAAAGGATTAGTCAACTTTCTTGCCTGTGGTGAATTTGCCGACCACTTTCAAGACCAACTCCTGTGCGAAGCCAAGGTCACTGATTACCTCGGTCTTGACCCCATGTATGATATAGGTATCAAGACTGGCGGGGCTACCGGTGGCTCCACAGTGCTGACAGCTGCTATGGCGATAGCCAGTGGATATGCTGATGTGGCGTTAGCCGTAGGCTGGGAGCGCATGTCTGAAGTGGATACGCGAACAGGCAATTACTACATTGCTAACGCAGCCTGTAAAGACTTTGAGACCAGGCTTTCCCGCATTTATTCTGCTTACTATGCTCCTATGGCCGTCCGTTTCGCCTGGGCTTACAACCTCTCCGAGGAGACTAGAGCCAAGGTGGCAGTCAAGAATCACCTCTACGCTTATTACTCGCCGTATTCCCAGCAACCAGGCAAATACACAATTCAGGATGTCCTTAACAGCCCAATGTCAACCTATCCGTTACGTTTCTTGGAATGCTGTGCCATGACAGATGGGGCTGCCTGCATGCTACTTTGCGATGAAAAAACTGCCTATAAGTTGACCGATAAACCTTGCGAGCTTTTCATAGCTGGCGGGAGCCATACCTTGAGGGTAGCGGACCGTAGAGACATGGAGATCCCGTTACTGCCACACGAGACCGCCGATATGTATAAGGGCCTGCACAAAAAGGAGGGGCAGAGGTGGCCGGGATTTGAAAGCTTCGCTGCGGCACGATTTGCTGCTTATTTTGCTTACCGAATGGCTGGCATCACTAACCCGCTTGAAGAGCTTGACCTGGTGGAGCTGCATGATGCTTTTACCATCAGTGACATTCAAACTTATGGAGACATCGGGCTCCGTCCCTATGGACAGGAACCTGATTACATTGAATCTGGAGATGCCTATTTCGGTGGTAAATGTCCATCCAATCTGTCGGGAGGATTGATTGGCACCATGCATGCTGTAGGAGCAACCGGCATCTTTCAAGGAATCGAATGCCTCTGGCAAATACAGGGCAAGTATGATAAGTTCCATGGCGACCACAAGATTTGGGAGTCTTTTGGCAAGAAGAAGCCCGAAGATTGGAAGAGTCTCCAGGTACCTAATGCTAAGGAGGCAGCCTGGGTATCTCATGCTGGTGTAGGGTCACATGTAACAGTAGGCATTCTCAGGAAGGCTTTTTAAAGGAGGAAAACTGTGGCATCAAAAGGCAAGATAACCAAGTATACTGGCAAACCTGCAAAGGTGCTTCAATCAGAACCAGCCATAGTGATAGAGTGGCCGAGGAATTTGGCCCACAGGCATACTTATGGAAAACTTTCCCCGTTCTTCAAAGGTCTGACAGAGGGAAGATTACTAGCCACCAGATGCGCCAATCCTGAATGTGGAGAGCACAGGCTATGGCTTCCGCCACGGGCTGACTGTCCTGACTGTAACCAGCCCATGACCTGGGAAGAACTGCCCCAGCCAGTAATCGGTACGGTGCACACCTACGCGCGTGTGGAATACGCTGGCGCTGGCATAGAGCTCACTACCCCCTATTTCCAGGTTGACGTTGAGTTACCTGGCGTATGCACTATATTCAAGGGCTATCTGGAATACGGAACACCCGAAATAGGCATGAAAGTGAAGGCTGGCTTCCGCACCGAAGATTTCACCAACACAATTCTTGATATATACTGGATTCCTGTAGTCAATGATACGGATACCAGTTCTTAAGCGGGTAATCGATAACGATATCATTAACACAAACACTAATATTATAAAGGAGAGATGGTATGGGCAAGTTACTTTGGGAGCCGACGGAAGAACGAAAGAAGAATGCGAATATAACCAGTTTCAAAGAGTTTGTTAATAAACGGTATAAACAGAACTTCCATTCCTATAAGGAGCTTTATGACTGGTCCGTAGACAAAATACCAGATTTTTGGGCTTCTGTGTGGGATTTTGTTGGGGTGAAGGCTTCGAAAGGCTACGAAGTAGTGGTTGACGATGTAACTAAGATGCCCGGTGCAAAATGGTTTATTGGAGCTAGGCTAAATTTCGCCGAAAATCTATTGAGATACAGGGATAAGAATACAGCCTTCATATTCAAAGGAGAAACTCAAAAGTCAGCGAGGATGAGTTACGCTGAACTGTATAACTCTGTAGGACGCCTGGCAGAATCTCTTCGAGGAATAGGACTCAAGCCTGGAGACCGGGTAGCTGCCTATATGCCTAATATGATGGAGACAGCTGTGGCGATGCTTGCCAGCACGAGTATTGGTGCTGTCTGGGCTTCATGTGCCACGGATATCGGTTCTGGAGCAGCCATTGATCGCTTTGGTCAAATCGAACCAAAACTTTTGTTTACCGTTGATGGCTATTTCTATAAAGGGAAGGCTTTTGATTCCCTTTCCAGCGCTGCTGAAATTGTAAAGGGGATACCCTGTATTGAGAAAGTGGTAGTGGCCCGCTACAGGGAAGAAAAACCCGATATTAGCCGTATTCCTAACTCTGTATATTATGACGATTTCCTATCAGGAGGGACGCCCGAAATTCAATTTGAACAATTGCCAGCAGACCATCCTGTGTTTATCATGTTTTCGTCAGGGACGACTGGCAAGCCGAAGTGCATCGTTCAAGGAGCAGCCGGAATTCTGGTTAATCAACTGAAGGAATTAATAATCCATACCGATTTGAAGCGAGCTGATGTTCACTTCTTTATCACGACTTGTAGCTGGATGATGTGGAACTGGATGCTGACTTCTTTAGCCACAGGGAACACCATTATTTTGTATGATGGTAATCCCGCCTACCCTGGGCCGGGGGCTATGTGGAAACTGATACAGGATGAAAAAGTCACTATGTTTGGCTGCAGCGCCAGTTATATTAACTATCTCCGGAGTGAAAATTTTGAGCCAGCTAATGATTATGATTTGTCATCATTAAAAGAGATATGGCAAACCGGTTCGTCTCTGTCGAAGGAAGGGTTTGAGTATGTATATCAAGGAATCAAGAAAGATCTTCATTTCAATTCCAGTTCAGGTGGTACAGACATCAATGGCTGCTTTTTTACTGGAAGTCCGATTCAACCTGTATACGCTGGTGAATTGCAGGGACCGGGTTTGGGTATGAAGGTGAAAGCGTATGATGAAAAAGGTCGTCCGGTATTTGACCAACAGGGCGAACTCGTCTGTGAAGCGGCTGCCCCGCCTATGCCGCTTTATTTCTGGCATGATCCGGGTGGTAAAAAATACAGGGAGGCTTATTTTGGTGTTTACCCTGGTGTGTGGCGTCATGGGGACTACATCGTATTTCATAGTGATACTGGGGGAGCTACTTTTTATGGTCGCTCTGATTCAGTACTGAAACCATCCGGGGTTCGCATAGGTACAGCCGAAATATATAACGTAATGGAAGGGCTGCCGGAGATTGCTGATAGCCTGGCGATAGGGCAGAGCTGGCAAGGAGACCAGCGTGTCCTCCTTTTTGTCAAATTGGCTGAAGGATATCATCTGACGGAAGATCTGGAGAACAAAATCAAGAGAAATCTCCGTGAGAAAGCTTCCCCAAGACACGTCCCGGCGAGAATCATTGCGGTACCGGATATTCCTTACACCACGAACATGAAGAAGGTCGAAAGCGCTGTCACAAACATAATCCATGGCAGACCTGTCCTGAACAGGGATGCCCTGTGCAATCCCCAATGCCTGGATTGCTATGAGAAGCTTATTGGAGAAGGGGTACTCAAATCTTAATCTACTTTTATAAAAAGCGCGAGGAGCTGAAAAATTGGGAGCAACGGAACTTAGTAGCGACATTACTCAGACACACTTCAAGAAAGGGGTTGAGTTCTTAGGTACCATTCTTGTGTGTACTGCGCAGAAAGTACCCTTGGGTGAGATGAGCCATGGATTTTGATTTGAGCGAGGAGCAGAATCTAACGCGCCAGGCGATTCGGGCTTTCGCTGAAAGGCAGATTGGCCCGATCGCCCGAGAGATGGACGAAAAGGAGGAGTTTTCTGCCGAGCTAACGCGCAAAATGGCGGACTTAGGGCTGCTGGGTTGCTTTGTTCCAGAGAAATATGGCGGATCCAATATGGGCTACATCTCGTACGCAATTGCGGTTGAAGAGCTGGCCAGGGTGGATGCTTCCCAGGCCGCTACTATTGCTGCCGGAAACTCTCTGGGAATCGGCCCTATCTATTATTTCGGTGATGAGAAGCAAAAGCAAGAATGGCTTCCCAGGCTCTGTTCGGGAGAGTGTCTAGCTGCGTTTGGTCTGACGGAGCCCGATGCTGGCTCCGACGCTGGAAGCTCTCGAACCACCGCAACACTTAAAGGGGACTACTGGACTATCAATGGGCATAAGATTTTTATCACCAACTCGGCTTGCCCATTAACCGGTGTTATTATTGTCCAGGCTGTCACTGGTAAGCATGAGGATGGCAAACCAGAGATTAGTTGCCTTATCGTTCCGAGCAACACACCTGGGTTGACAGCTAAGGAAATGACAGACAAGATGATGTGGCGAGCATCCGACACGGGTGAACTTTTTTTCGATGATTGTATTGTGCCTGAAGCAAACCTTCTGGGAAAAAGGGGGGACGGCTTCCAGCAAATGCTTGCGACATTGGACGGCGGACGTCTAAGCATCGCTGCCATGGGATTAGGTGGGTCTCAGGCGGCTTTCGAGCTGGCCTTACAATACGCCAATTCACGCATCCAATTTGGACGGCCCATTGGTTCCTTTCAAGTCAACGCCTTCAAACTAGCCGACATGGCGTTAGAGATTGAACTGGCCAGGAATCTACTCTATAAGGTCTGCTGGCTACGAGAAAACGAGCGTCCCATCACTAAAGAGGCGGCCATGGCGAAATTGTTCTGTTCCGAGGTTATGCGCCGCTGTGTCCATCACGCAGTGCAACTTCATGGAGGGTACGGGCTGATGAAGGATTATGAAGTCGAGAGATTATATCGGGACCAGAGGATTCTTGAGATCGGCGAAGGAACGTCAGAAATACTACGCATCGTGATTGCTCGTAACATCGGCGTGTCAGGGAGGGCAATCTAGAAGGAAGGGCACCATGAAAAAGGAAAAGGCAAAACGCAAGACTTCTGCCAGATTGAGTCCGGCTAAAGGTAAGGCAGCGAGGCATGATGATTTTCTCACCGACCGGGCTAGCCTCGCTCGTATGGAAGAAGTGGATAGGGGAAAAGAATCTCTGGGCGATCGAATTCGAAGGGTTCGAGAGATGCGGGGGCTTACCATTAAGGACCTCAGTACTCGAACAGGGATCGATATAGATACCTTGAAACGTACAGAGTCAGGCGAAACGATCCCTGCATTAGGGCAGTTGGCTAGGCTAGGCAGAGCACTTGATATGAAGATGGGCTACTTTATCTCCCCAGGAATTGACAAGCTCGTGACCGTGGTGCACAAGGATGAACGACGGCCTATATCTCGCTACGGAGAGACGAAGAGTATGGAGTACGGCTACTTTTACGAATCCCTGGCCCCGGAAAAGGCTGACCGATTGATGGAGCCTTTTATTGTGACGCTGGTGCCAACAGACACAGAAGAGTTCTCCACCCACGCCGGACAGGAGTTTCTTTATGTCCTGGAGGGCGAAATGAAAGTGCAAGTTGGGGATTGCGTCGACTTTCTCAAGCCTGGAGATGCCGTCTACTACGACTCTAATCAACCTCACCTCGTTAGATGTGTCGGCACCACTGTAACGAAGGTATTGGCTGTTCTCTATACGGGATCGAAATAGACTACAAGACGAGCGAGTCCTGCCCCGGGGCTCAGCCCCTATCACTCAATTTACCGACTTCTTACCAATCCGACGAAAATCTGGAAAGAACGGAAAAACGCTTGACAGTGTGTTGAGGAGTGATACACTAATATTTTGGTGCAACTAAATTATTACCGGTGCATTATATTAATGAAGTATGCCTAGTTTTTTCCATTGGCTAATATATGGATTTAAGCGAAGAAAAGGAGCTCGTCAGACAGGCACAAAAAGCCCCCGATGCTTTTGCCAAGCTTTACGACCAGTACTATCCCAAAATATTTGGCTATGTCCTTAGGCGGACTGCCAATCTTGAAGCTGCCCAGGATATTACTTCAGAGGCATTTTTTAATGCATTGAGGAAGCTCTGGCAATTTCGCTGGCGCAATATCTCTTTTTCCTCGTGGCTATATAAAATCGCCACCAACGAGATTAACCAGCACTTTAGAAAAGCCGAATATAAAAAATCCATATCACTGGAAGAATTACAGGAACAGGGTTTTGAACCCGTATCACCCCATGACCCCGAAAGCGAACTAATAGAAGCGCAGGAAAAATTAAAACAACATCAGGACTTTCTGGAAATTCAAGGAAAAATCGTTCGGCTCCCCGCCAAATACCAGGAGGTAATCGCTCTCAGATTTTTCGAGCAAAAACAGATTAAAGAAATCTCCGAAATCCTGGGGAAAAAAGAAGGAACGGTAAAATCCTTGCTCCACCGGGCAGTGGAGAAATTAAGAGAAGCAGATTAAACCACCCCACGAAAATCTTGCGACTTTTGGGTTAAATAATGCAACCTTTTTCGGCCTTCCGCATTTATAGTGATAGAAGGAGGAAAAGTTGATGAAACACGAAGACTTAATCGAGAAACTAAAAAACCTTAAAACTCCGGAAATCGAACTCCTGGGCCATAAACGAGCACTAAAAATGGTTTTGCTCAACTCCGGGCGTTTTAAGGCGAGGACTATTAGGGATTGGACAAAAATATTAGCCCCTGTCGCTACTGCCGTGCTTTTAATAGCGGTCATGGGATTTTTTGCGGTGTATACGCCGGAGTCTGTTGTGCCTTTCGAGCCTGCGAATCTGGGAGGGAATCAAATCAACAGGTTTAGTTCTTATGAGGAATTGCAAGATTTCATAAATACGAACGCACAATCTACAGCATTCACTTGGAAAGGCGTCGTCTTTGGGCCATCAAATGCAGGAGGAGTCCATTGGCGAGCAAGTGTCGAAAGCGTCCCCTCCGCCTTTGTCTCCACTGACTCAGGCTACTCTCCCACCAATATTCAGGTTGCCGGTGTGGACGAGGCTGATATCGTTAAGACCGACGGAGAGTATATTTACCTCGTCTCGGGGCAGAAGGTTATCATCATGAAGGCGTATCCCCCTGAACAAGCTCAAGTCCTGTCTGAAATCAAGCTACAGGGAACAGTTATAGGAATATTCATCAATGGAGATAGGCTGGTCGTGTTTGAGGAGGAAACGCCTTATTATGATGTTCGGCTGGGCCCTACAGGAGAATTTTACATGCCCTCCATAGCTTACTACACATCACCCAAGACATATATAAAAGTATATGATGTCTCAGACAGGGAAAACCCCCGGTTGCAAAGGGAGCTTTCTGCCGATGGTCAATACGTGAGTTCACGGATGATAGGTGATTATGCCTATGTGGTAATAAATGAGCCTGTGTATGGAGAAGACGATGAACCGAGCCTGCCCAGGATTTATTTTGGCGGCAACGAGAAGGAAATACCTGCCACAGATATCTACTGCTGCAATGTTTCTGACTACTATTATATGTACACGACTATTATGGCCATAAACACGCAGAACGATGACCAGAAGGCTACATATGCAACAATGCTGCTGGGAGCCAGTAGCAACCTCTATGTCTCTCTAGATAACATTTACCTGACGTTGCCAGTATGGGGAGGGTATGTGGGGGATTTCCAGAAAACCTCTGTCCATCGGATTCATATAGCAGGTAACAATATGACGTATGTTGCCAGTGGCGAGTTCCCCGGTATGGTGCTAAATCAGTTCTCCATGGATGAGTATGGAGACTACTTCAGAGTGGCAACCACAACCCGCGAGAGAACATCCCGGAATCACATATACGTTCTGAATATGGCCCTCAATATTACCGGCTCGCTGGAAAACCTCGCTCCCGGGGAAACCATCTATTCAGCCAGGTTTATGGGTGAAAGGGGCTATCTGGTAACCTTCAAGCAGGTTGACCCGCTATTCGTGATAGATTTGAAGGATCCTTATGGCCCTGAAGTTCTCGGTTATCTGAAGGTAACTGGCTACTCAGACTACCTGCATCCCTACGACGAAACCCATATCATAGGGATAGGCAAGGAAACAACAGACGCGGGGGAATTTGCCTGGTATCAAGGAGTCAAGATATCGCTCTTCGATGTCACCGATGTCAACAACCCGCGGGAGATATCCAAGGTTGAAATAGGTGACAGAGGGACCGATTCGCCGGTTTTGTGGGACCACAAGGCCTTCCTGTTTGATAAGTCACGGAATTTACTGGTCATGCCCATCTTGGTCGCAGAAGTAGATCAGTCGGAGTATCCTGAAGGAGTTCCTTCGTGGGCTTACGGCGAGCCTGTCTGGCAGGGAGCTTACGTATTCCATGTATCCCCGGATGTAGGTCTCAACCTAACAGGTGGAATCACCCATATTGAGAGCCCCGACGACCTGGAGCGAGGTGATTACTACCCTTACTCTCCCCTATCGGTGACGAGGTCACTTTACATAGGCGATGTTCTCTACACTATCTCTGGCGCCAAGATAAAGATGAACAGCCTGGAAAATCTGGATTACATCAATGAAGTGCAGCTTCCATCCTAAACCTCGACACCGTTCGACTGTCGCCCCGGGTAGCCTGGGGCGACGAACGGTCTCTGGATTCTTCAATCTGGAGGTGAAAGGCTTCCGAAATGGCTAAATTTGAACGGAAGGGCAAAATAAACAGTCTAAATATTTACAGGAGGTGAATGAAATGAATAAGGGTTTGATAATCGCATTAGTCATAGTATTGCTGCTGCCAGTGATAGCCTCTATTCAGCTGGCTCAGCCGGCAGCAGGCGAGGTGCTCAAATCAGATAAAGAGCGGATAACTTCACCGGATGTCAGTCCGAGTGAGCAAGCATTGCTGGTTGAAGGAAACAGCGCCTTCGCCTTTGAGCTTTATCAGGAGCTTAAAGGGAAGGAGGGTAATCTTTTCTACTCTCCCTATAGCATCTCACTGGCGCTGGCGATGACATACGCCGGAGCGCGTGGCGAAACCGCAGAGCAGATGGCCGATACCCTTCAATTCATTCTTGAACAGGATAGGCTGCACCCGGCGTTTAACTGGCTCGATGCAGAACTTGCCAAAAGGGGTGAAGGCGCTGCAGGCAAGGACGGGGAAGGATTCAGGCTGAACATTGTCAACGCCATCTGGGGGCAAAAGGATTATGAGTTCCTGCCCGCCTTCCTCGATGTCCTGGCCGAGAACTACGGTGCCGGGCTGAGAATACTTGACTTCATAAAGGAGACGGAAAAATCCCGCCTCACCATCAATGATTGGGTCTATAACCAGACGGAAAAACGCATTGAAGACCTTATCCCGCAAGGCGCGATTGGTGAACTGACCCGCCTTGTGCTAACCAATGCTATCTACTTCAATGCTGCCTGGGCGTACCCTTTCGATGAGGACATGACAGCAGACGGCCCGTTCTACCTGCTCGACGGCGGGCAGGTAATAGTGCCGATGATGAAACAGACGGAATCATTCGGCTACACCGAGGGGGAAGGATACCAGGCAGTTGAGCTGCCATATGACGGCGGTGAACTCTCCATGGTTATCCTTTTGCCTGAAGCTGGCAAGTTCGAGGCTTTTGAAGAAGAACTTCAGGCTCAGCAGGTCAGTGACATCATAAGCGGTCTGCAACCTACCGAGGTCGCCCTGACGATGCCCCGGTTTGAATTTGATTCAGAGTTCAGCCTGAAGGACACCCTCGCTGACATGGGCATGCCGATTGCCTTTTCCGGTGCCGCGGATTTCTCCGGAATGACTGGTAAGCGTGAGCTGCTCATATCAGACGTTGTGCACAAGGCATTCGTTGCCGTGGATGAAGCTGGCACCGAGGCTGCTGCTGCCACCGCAGTGATTATGGAATTAACAGCAGTACCCGAACCTCCTGTGGAAGTCACCATAGACCACCCCTTCATCTTCCTGATTCGCGACATTGAGACAGATGCCATTCTCTTTGTCGGGCGCGTCCTGAATCCCGGTGCGTAAGTAAATGCCGCCTGTATTGCATGAGAGCTTGTTAGTTGTGATTTGTAAAATAGAAGGGCTGGATATCCCGACACCGGGAAAATCCAGCCCTTCTGAGTTCTGTTAAGCTGTGCAGGAGCAGGCCTAACTCTTGTCAATTCTGAGTACTTTTGTGCCACGGGTTGAGCAGCGGCCTTGGGTTGACGACCTACCATTCTTCATGGTGATGCTTTTGGCGTTTTTATTTCCTTATTGGCACAGTACTTCATACAGTATGCTTGCATTTGACTCTCGTCTTTCGGGGATAACCTGAATCAACCACCTGAGCTTTGTCGCTTGCTTCATCAGTCGCCTCTACGAAAGCTAGTAGAGCGTAATACAATCTTAATACCCTTACGAAAGTAGGGTTACCAATGGGTGATTGACAGCTAAGCGAACGGGTCTTAGACTATATTCAGTTAGTTTTAGGGGGTGTTGATATGCCTGTAAAAATAAATGGACGAATTTATTATAGAACTGCTGAAGTTTGCCAGATAGTTGGCATAGGTAAGAGCACTCTGTTCCGCTGGATCAGGCAAAACGTCGTGAAGGATGCCGAATATAGAGACAGGAAAGGATGGAGACTGTTCGCGGAGGATGAACTAATCAGTCTTAAGTCGGAGACTAACAAAATTCAGAAGAACCGTGTGGTCGAAGTATCATAAATGCCATCGATTTTGAGTAACAAATTTAAGGAGGTGTATCATGGTGACTACGATTAGTAAGAATCAAAAATCCAGAAAGGTGGTAAGCAAAGACGTGGAACAAACGGTCGAGCTTCCTTCCGAGATCCCCGAGGAGGTCAGGGATCCTCTTGGTGAGTTAATGGGTCAGGCCCAGTCCGCCTACACGTCCTATCTGCAAGCTCAGAGAAAGGTAGCGGAGGCATATCAGGAACGCCAACGCCAGGGGGAGACTTCCTATAAAGGAATTGAAGAGCACGCCGCTAAAATCTGTACAGAAGCCCTAGAAAAAGCCGAGAGCGCCCTGGAAAAGGCTGAACAGGAAGCCGAGGAAGCGTATACGAAGGCGAAAATGGGAGCTAAGCAGTTTTATCAGGACAGTGTGAATGAAGCATTGAGAGTACGCCAAGAGACCATCGAGCAAGCCTGGGAAGAAACCAAAAGAAATTCAGAGAGAATCTGGAAGGTCTTTCAGGGTAAAATCGAGAAATAGAAATATGACGGAATACCATAAATGGGGCTGACGTGTCGCATTGGTACTCTCGCCATTATTGAGTCCTGTGAGAAAGGTGGATGATATTATGAGTAATAACGCTAAAAAAGATGGTGTCGTTGTGCTGGGTGGGCGTGAGTTCAATCGAGTAAAAAACGGGCTGGATGAGGCTCAGGTAGCGTCTTTCATTGACGAGCTGACCAAGGAGCGGGATAAACTGGCCCAGTCCCAGGACCATATCGCGTCTCTTAACAGAATTGCAGATTGGTACTCTCGCCATTATTGAGTCCTGTGAGAAAGGTGGATGATATTATGAGTAATAACGCTAAAAAAGATGGTGTCGTTGTGCTGGGTGGGCGTGAGTTCAATCGAGTAAAAAACGGGCTGGATGAGGCTCAGGTAGCGTCTTTCATTGACGAGCTGACCGAGGAGCGGGATAAACTGGCCCAGTCCCAGGACCATATCGCGTCTCTTAACAGACTTGCAGAGATGACCGTCGTCGAAGCCGACAAGCTGGCCACGCAGGTCAAGACAGAAGCTGCAGAACAAACTAAAGCTGAGAGTACTGCCATTATAGATAAAGCCAAGGAGCAAGCTCGGGAGATGGCGGAAAAGAAAATAGCTGAAGCTGTGGAGATTGCTAATGAAAAGGCTAACGCAATCAAGGCCAAAGCCGAAGAGGAAGCAGCACTGTTGCTGGAGAACGAGAGAACTAAAATCCGGGGTGAACTACACAACCTTGTAAATCAACAATTCGGCTATATGCTGGAAGAAATGGAAAACCTTAAGAAGCAGGCAGCAGCGGTACAGGCAGACTTTGACAATAAGTTGTCTAAACCCGGGGAGGAAGACAGCACCGCAGCCGCGGAAATCACAGAAGAGAGCGAAGCCGCAGCCGCGAAAATCGCAGAGGAGAGTGACGCCATAGCCGCAAAAATCGCAGAGGAGAGGGATGACGCAGCCGCGAAAATCGCAGAGGAGATAGACGCCGCAGCCGTGAAAATCACAGAAGAGAGAGACGCCGCAGCCGCGGAAGAGAGCGACACCATAGTCGCGGAGGAGAAAGAAGCCGCAGCCGCGGAAATCGCAGAAGAGAGCGACACCATAGTCATTGAAAAGAGCCTTGACCTCTCGAAACTATTTGAGAGTGGAGACAAGCCAGAGTTGGGCAAGCCGCAATGGGAAGTGGAAATCTTACCTCCGTTTGATATAGCCAAAATCATGGAAGTCGTGTCCTTCCTTGACCAATTACCCGAAGTTGCAAATACTGAGATGATTGTACCCCAGATTGATATGCCTTCAATTCTGGTCTTCCTGCGTGAGCCAATGAACTTTGTTGATGTGCTGCAAACAATCCCCGCAATAGCTCATGTTGAAGAAGTCACAACTGACGAAGCTGCTACCAACGGCGAACCAGGGAAAGGACCAAGGAAAGTTCGCGTAAGCCTCTCGGGGAACACAACGTCGCAAAAAAATAAATAAAGAACACGCATGACTTTCGCTAAAGGTAGCAAACCAATCAGATCGAGGAAGACCTAATCCTCGAAAGTGAATTGAAACCAACCCTCATCGGTGTCAGGAAATTCCTTAACTAGTTCTCCCTGAAAAGCTCGAAGCTAGCCGCGTATGAGTGAAACTGGTAAAACAGGAAACCGGGGTACTGAGATACGGGTTAGACAGGGCATATTGGCCCATAATCTGTGGCAGGTGGTGAGCATAATATAAAAATCAAATGAAACGATAAAGGACATCCAAAAAATTTTCTGCCTCCGTGCTATGATTTAGGACGATTTATAGGAAGAGAGACCAGAAATTCATGGTAGCATTTGAGGCGCGATGCAGCACCACCGCTATGGGGATAATGCCTCATAGGGATGTTGAGCAGGCGCTGGAGCTTGCCTTGAGCTTGGATATCCCATTCTGGCCTCAGCTTC
>Ga0209979_1001617_pt1 | contig 24036 bp, 24 predicted proteins | sample AnhtaG_FD_183114 | JGI IMG/M metagenome (GOLD analysis project Ga0209979, IMG submission 183114) | Deep subsurface microbial communities from Anholt, Denmark to uncover new lineages of life (NeLLi) - Anholt_01485 metaG (SPAdes) (version 2) | ecosystem: Environmental > Aquatic > Marine > Oceanic...
CAGAAGCAGATTTAAAACCTAATTCTGTAGCTGCCATAAGTTCAGTGAAATTCTGTGTTTGAGGAAACGAAACTCCTTGAAAATCATATAGCGGTCGGCCAAATTGAACTCTTAAATTTGTATAGATGAGCCCTGTAACTGCAGTTAACCATGCAATACCTAAACTAGACCCAATAATCGAACATCTTTCAGCTACAAGTCCAGAAAATAGATTTTTATAGCCTTGACCTTTGTCTCCAAGAATATTTTCCCTCGGGATTTTCACAGAATTAAAAAGAGTTTGGCCAATTTGTACCCGTGGAATAGATTGAATGCCAAGTCTATTAGTTATCAATCCTTCATACCCTCTTTCCGCAATTGCTTGATACATGGTTCCTCGTGGATCTGAGATATCAGAGACTCCATATACTATAAAATAATCTGCTACTGGACCATTAGTCGTATATAATTTTTCTCCAGTGAAAATTAAATGATCTCCTTGATCGGTGACTTTAGTTTCCATATTAACCGCATCAGAACCATGCTTTCTCTCAGTAATACAAATACAACCAATCTTTTTGCCCATGATTATTTCATTTAAAATTTCAGAAATTCTATCTCCTCTGCCAAATTGAAACAATGGATTGGCAAATATTACCCCTGTGACCACTCGTGCCAAATCTAATTCTGGATCAATAATCGATGTCGCCATTGCTAAAAGCATTTCATAGCGCATGTTATATCTCTCAGACTCTCCATAAGGATTTAATCGCTGGATGTAGTTTTTCTTGCCGAGGATGGGAAAAAGTTCGTAGACTTCCTTATTTAAATTCTTTTTAGGTTCAATTTCCTTGAGTAAAAATTGCTCTAACTCCTCTAAAAACTCCCGCTCCTCTTCTGTTATAAGTGGAACAATAAAATTATTAAAAATTTTATAAATTTTTTCTGATTTTAATTTTTCTTTTATTTCTTCATCTAAAATATCTACACCCGTAATCATTTTCATTCAATTATCGACTTCCATTCTAACATGATTAAGATAATATAATAATTAGTGGAAATAACGTACTTCAATTTAAAAAAATATGGAATAATTAATAACATCATCTGTTAAATTTTGAGTTTCACTACAGTATAAATTCCTATTTTTATTCCCATCTACTAATTACATTCCCATCTACTAATAGTCAAGATTCAAACTCAATACTAGGCTATAATTTAATACTTACTTTAAGTGTTATTTCTGCTACTATAATTGTACTAATTTGGATGAAATATCGAAACAAGAAATATAATATTTAATTTTTTTTCTTTCTTATTTATCTTTCATGTGTTATACGGAACATTTTTTTGTAACGATTTGCGGAATAATTAAATCATCACGTTTAGTCACTTATTTGTAATTTTTCTATATGATTTGTACTATTATATAATATTAATTTATATATTAGTTAAAATATATAAGTTATAATAGAATCTTGGATTTAATGATATGATATGGGATATAAAACAATTTCACTCTCAAATGAGGCATATAATGTATTAAAAACCAAAAAACTTAAGGGAGAGTCGTTTAATGACTTAATATTAAGATTATTGTCCGAACCTGAACAAAAAGCTATCTTGAAATTAAAAGGGAATTGGAAGGGCTCAACCGAAGAAGTAGAAAATATTTTGGACTTGATTTATAAAAATAGAGGAAAAGCAAGAATACCACGGTAATACGAAATATGGTGTTGTTAGATACGGATATTTTAATTGGCTTATTAAGAAATAATAAAGAAGCAGTTAGTAAGATATCAAAGCTTCTAGCTAAACACGTTATTCTTTTTACGACTTCAATAAATACAGCTGAATTATATTTTGGAGCACACTTATCTGAAAGCTCTCAAGAAAATCTAGAAGCAGTAGAAAAATTAGCCAAAACAATAAATATAATTCCATTTGAATTAAATCATAGTAAAATTTACGGAGAAATAAGATCAGATTTACAGAAAAAAGGAGAGATAATAAATGAATTGGACATCTTTATTGCGACTATAGCGATAGAAAAAGATCTCCCGATTATTACCAGAAATACGAAACATTTTAATAGAATTATGAAATTAACAGTCGATACTTGGTAATCAACTAAAGTTAATATTTAACTTCTATGATATGTTTAAACCGAGATACATTAATGTCAACTTTCTTTTCAATGACCTTATTAAAAAAGAAACAAAAAATATTTTTTGAAATCCTTTAGTCTAAAGAATAAAGCAGGCACACTTTTTCGATATTCTCGATAATCCTTTCCAAATCGCTGTATTAATTCTTTTTCTTCCACAAATTTGAGATGAATTTTAATTCCGATCAAAAATATAAAGAAGTAAATAATCGAATAGACCGAAAATCTAAGAAAGAAACACCCTATAAGAATTAGGACTAACCCATGATAAGTTGGATGTCTCAAAACAGAATAAATCTCGTGATTTACAATTTTTGATTCTTCAGGATAATATACATATACTAAACCCATATTATCTATTCCGAAGATGAGTAAAGATCTGAAAGCTACCAAGAATCCCAGTGCAATAAATAAGAAAGACAATGCCATTCGAGTGAAGAGAAAGAAATCGTGGGTTTTGAAAAAGATTTCATTCAAGGGGATGCTAAAATACCAGCTTAATTCTGAGGAATCATTATTTGGAATTAAAAAGTCATGGGGAAAGATAGAATGTATGACAAAGGAGATCACAAGAGCAATTCCCATTAAGGCTATTGGAAGTGCCTTCTGATATGCTTTAACTTTGTCTTCTTTTATTAGGTTTTTTTTTCGACGCCAAAAGGTATAGACTAATATGAATCCTAGAGTCAAAATAAAAACCGAACCGATAATAGGTGTATAAGGAGCTATGAGCTGAAAGAATTGGATGTTTTTGAATAAACGGGGGGAAGAATCCAGAGTGAACTGAAAAAGTAGGGAACTAAAAGCGGCTGCTGCTGGAATTAATAAGAGGAAAAATATTCTTTTGCCAGAGTACCATGGTAATTTTTCTCTAAATATCTCTATTCCTCTCAATCTCATAGATGATACAACCCATCAAATCAATTTAAGTATTTCTTAAAATTGGTTTTAAGCAAACATTAAATAGGTATTTTTATTTTACTCAAAATATCATCGAGATAATAGATATTCTCTTGGCTGAGTTCTTCCTTTAAGGCGTTTGCTAATGAATATCTGAAGGCCCATAATTCCACGTCTTTATCCATTTCCTTCACTTTCTTTACAACAGGAACAAAGTCGCCGTCTCCAGATACCAACACCGCCGTATCATATGCATTTTCATATGCAAGAGAGATGATATCAATCGCGATTTTGATATCAACTTTCTTTTCAATGGCACCACTTGAAGCTATCTTGTTAAAACTTGTTTTAATAACATATCCACTTCGATTACTTAACTCCTCATACCAGTTCTTCTTCTCATGACTCATAGGATACACGACGCCTTCATATAAAAATATACCATGTAATTTTCTGTCTCTGGTTATGGCATTCTTCAGCTTTTCATAGTCAGCCTTAATGTCATACTTTCTAAAGCCCTTGAAAATGTTACTATTATCTATAAAAACTATAACTCGCTCCAATTCAAAACTCCTTTTGCTCCTACAAAAGGTAATTAATCATATAATATTAAAAAAAAAGCTATTTGATGTAATAATTTTTACTATTACTTTGCTTTTATAAAAGAATCAATAAATTTTTTTATTTTATTGTTCCTTAGAGGCAGATTTTCTTACAGAAATAGGATTCTCAAGCATAAGGTTATATATTTCGTTTGCTCTCCTCTTTATGCTATTTATTTCAAGATCCTTATTTCTTTGATATTTTTTATATCTCTTTAAGGCAATCTTCCTCCATTTCTTTTCCCAAGATGGGAATGCCGTCTTGACGAAACGTTCACGATTTGGAAAATCTCGGCATACCCAACTAAAAGAGATGAAATACCTTTGCGCACCAGACTCTTCTGTAAGGTTGCGAGAAGTTATCCCAAGTTTTCTAAGGTGTTGGATATATCTCCCTTCCACAGCATTTTGGAGCACCCCTTCAATGATTGCAGGCTCGTAGTATATATTATTCTTATTAAAATATTCTCTAACAAGATCGAAACAATCACCCCTGCATAGAAGTATCCTGTCTCCCTTGCTGTGATTAAGTTCTCTAAGGCCTTTCTGTACTACCTTTACTATATGTTTCTTTGGGCGATTATCGTCTTTATTACCTTCATTATAGAGTCCTACGGGAACTGCTTGAAATATTATCTTTCTAGTTTCCGCGTCTCGAAAGCCAATAAAGGCATCTCCGACGAGATCTCCAGTCCCAGCGTCATCAATTTCTATTGTTCTTCCCTTCCACTCGCTGGGATTATTAGTGGATTGGCACGACTCATCGTCGTCTTTTTCTTTTTCTGTCTTCATTAATAAATTAAATAATTAAAGTCATAAATACCTTGGGATTTATGTTCTTAGAGATTTATGCTTTTTCTAATATAACCCTGTGACCAAAAATCCCTCTAAATGTCATATAATATCAGCAAAATAAAATCAGAAATTTTTAAAAATCCATTTTAACTTACATTGACGGGAACAAAAATATCGTTTTTCCGGTTTTTGAGTGATATTAATATGATGATATTCCTTTTTCCATTTAGTCCCCACGATGCTTTTACCACAGAATTCGCAATTATGCGTTGTTTTTTTGTCTATTTCTTTATTCTCTTTAATTTTCTCCATCAGATGTGATGTTGCGTTTAATCCTTCTTTGTTGTTTATAGAATAATAATCTCAAATGTAACGAGTATATTAAAGATAATGGTATGAGCCTTTTATATATATATTTGTTTTTTGACTTCATTTAATAATCAATTTTCTTGACCTTGAGATTTTCCACATTAATAAAATGAGTTTCTGTAGTATAGATATATATATTACGAGCTAATGCTTCAGAAATTATTATTGCATCTACCATTGATAGGGATTTATATTTACACTTAAGTTCTCCTGCTAATATTGATATTTTATCGCTAACAGATATGAACTTAATTAAATTACCTTGACGGACATTTTCCATTATAATTTGAGCGTTAATTTTTCCTTTTTCTCTGCATAAATGATTAAATAATTCAATATAATTTTCCATTCAATCCTCTGCAAATCAGTTATATATAATAATTTCATAAATCTACCTTAATGCTGTATTTAACCTGAATATTCTTTATTTATTACCCAGAACTCAACTATTTCCTCTCCATTTTAATTAATTTTTATATTCGCTGGTTGAATATAAAACTGTAAGGTAATTAATATTAATATATGCATCAGAGTTCTTCAATGAAAATACCATTCAGGAACACACGTGAATGTTATAGTAAAAGGAAAACCTGAGATTTTAAAATCGAATTAACAGTTGTTAGATTTCTTATTAAGATGGAAAAAGTATTGATTTATTTCTTCTCTGGGACGGGTAATACTGAGATAATTGCTCAGCTTTTCCGAGAGGGATTTACCAAAAAAGGATGTAAAGTGAGTATATGTGCCATAGAAAAAACAACAAAATCAAGTGCTTTAACTAATATTAACTCCTATGATATTATAGGATTTGGGCATCCCGTGCATGCATTTGGAGCACCTACTATTTTTCATCAATTTATTAAAAAACTTCCCTTTATTGAGAATAAAAGGTCTTTTTATTTCAAAACCGCGGGTGATCCTATCTTTAATGGTGGTTCAAATCATTTAGTTCGAAAAAACCTCTCTTCAAGAGGATACAAGATATTTAATGAAAGCCTTCTAGTTATGCCTTCAAATGTATTAATTCAATATAATGAAGAACTCGTAAAACAGTTATATAACACTGCAATTAAAAAGATTGCAGTAATAGTCGACCAAATATTGGGTTATCATACTACGCTCCAGAAGGATAATATATTGATCCGACTATTCTCCAATCTCTTTAATAAGAGCGTAACTATTGGAGCTAAATACTTTGGGAAATATCTTTATGCCTTAAATAATTGCTCTCAATGCCAACTATGTATAAATCACTGTCCAACTAATAATATAAATTATATTGATGGAAAAGTCGAATTTGGGAACGAATGCACATTTTGTATGAGATGTGTTTATATCTGTCCCGAGAAAGCTATTAGAAATAAGTATATGAACTTTGTAATCCTAAAAAATAGATATAGTATTAAAAGCATCATCGATAATCCTTCAATAACAGGTAATTATATTTCAGAAAAAACCAAAGGCTACTTCAAGCATTTCTATAAATATTTGAGTAATTAATTCACATAGATATCATCATAATTTTCTTGAACGATTTATTTGTAAAGAAGATTATTTTATTGGGATATATTATACCTTAAACTTTTTTATTTGAAATTCTAATTATTCTTTAAATTAAATTTTGGTGATATTTAATGAAAAAAAATTTGAGTAAGGTATTGTTAAGTGCTTTCACGATGTTGATTGTGTTTTCATTTATAGGTTCTCTTAACGTGACAGCTGTTGAAACACCTGATCAAACAATTGAGGTTCAAGGTGATGCAATTCAGACACAACTGCAAAGTAATGTTAGGACTATGTTTTATTTTCGTGAAAAAACAAGATTAACGGTTTATGCAAATATTGGTTTAGAGTTAGATATTAATTGTGAAGCCTTAAGAATTGGAGATAAAGACGTCATCATTGAAGTTGAAGGAGATTATGACCTTAGAATGACCATGACATGTACTAGGGAGGAAGCTCAACTCGGCTTAATGAAAGGAAGTCTGCATAGGGTGAGGAATAGAAATACGTATCAGTATTTAGAAGGGTTTTGTATTGCGATGAAATGTACTGCAAATTATAATTGCGAATGTAAATGCGACCCTGATTGTACGTGTGTGTGCGACTGCCAATGTAAATGTGATCCTGAATGTACATGTCCTTGTGTGTGCGATTGTGAATGCAAATGTGATCCTGAATGTGATTGCCAATGTAAATGTGATCCTGTATGTAATTGCGAAAGTGACTGCCAATGTAGGTGTGATCCGGAATGTAAATGCAATTCCGAATGTCCTTATAATGGAGCCTTTCTAAAAGCAAGATTAAGAATCAGAGAAACTAATCAGAACCGACTAAGTCAATGGGCTTATTATGACAATGAAAATGAAGAATGGGTAACCGTCCCAACAATAAATCAAGATGGTTATCTCACTGCTGAGACAAATATTTTATCAACATGGACCTTATTAGTTCCTGAGGAAACGACATCCGCAATTGTAGGCACAGTTGCTATTGCATCAGTATCTGCCATTGGAATTTTAGCTATTTCAGTTTTCTACTTAAAGAAAAGGCATTAAAGATATAAAAAAAATTCAAAAATATTTTTATTTTTTCCTATATTTTTTACAGTTAATAAGAACTATAACCTAAAATGAGTGATTAGTATGACAATAACAGTTGAGGTAATTATAGCTTATGTAATTTTAATACCATTCATTATTATAAATATATTTTTCTCAATTGGTTCAATATTCCAGAAGAAAGTCTCAAAATTTCTGCAAAAAACCTTAAGGGAAGAAGAAAAATTTAAAGACTCTCAATATAAAAAATTTAAATTTATTAATTTGCTCATTTGGTTTGCTGTGGGAGGTATTAATATATTTTTTTTAGATGACCTCATTTCTTTGGGGGCTCTGATTGTTTTTTTAGCGTTTCGAGGTGGAGCTACTCTTAGTAGGCGGGTCATTTTTGGAATTCATGATGTAAAAATTATGAAACATCATTTATCAGATAAGAAGATTACTAAAATTATCTCCTTAATGATTAAAGTGGGTATTATTGTCGAATTATTATTTTTATTAATTTTGGGAATATTATATCGCTACCTTAGTGTTTCCGTCAAAACGACTTTCGGTATTGAAGTAAATATATTAGCAATTTTTCTCTGGATTGCTGGTTTTATATATGGAATTATTTTTTCAGTGATTCAAAGCAGTTTATCAAAACAATTCTTACTCAAGAACGAGATCGGGATAGCATTAGTACTTTCTGGACAAACTGTTAAAGAGAAGGTAAAAGAAAAGAAAAATATCCTTAAGAGATTTTTTAAGCTATAAACTTTATACATTTAATCATTAAATCCCTGTTTCTCCAATTTTAATTCTACCTATTGATAAAAATCTTCTAATATTTAAATTTGAAGGGTATGAAGCCTTGAAACGGGTTCTTTAATTATTTTGTGTAGGTTTATTTTTATAGATCTAGGGCTTAAAAAAAAATAAATAAAAAAAAATAAATCATTATCGATAAGTTAGAAAATAAGTTTTTGGTTGTAACCAAAACTTAGGAAAAATAGAATTAATTATCTTCTATGCTTTCTATAACACTCTCGACAATAAACAGGTCTGCCTTCCGTAGGCTGAAATGGAACTTCGCACTCGTTCCCACAGTCGGCACATGTGGCTTTGTGCATCGTTCTATTGCCATAATTTCTATTAGACATACTTTCACCAAATTTTAATTTTATACTTGAAACTTTGAAATTTCTCTATTCAAGTATATAAAATATATTTTTAAATTTAATAAACCTTGGTATTATGAAAAATACACTTCAAAATTCTGTTAGAAAATATCTTGGTTATTTTTAGTGTAATAGGGTTAAATTGAGGTATTGAAATAAAAATCTTGATAAATATAAGAGATTTTAACTAACATTAATTTTTAACTAAAAAGTTTAAATGTTCTTATTTACCATTTCTTTTAATTACTGTAAAATGTTTATTAAAAATTTGAAATTCGTGTTAAGAAAAGCGTATCCTAATACAGAATGGACGTTAGAATATTTTAAATAAAGGTGAAGAAATGGAAGTAAAATGTAGCGTATGTGAAAAGGATAGACCAAAAAGAAAGGTTATAAAAAGAATGCCATTATTGGAGATCGAATTACCAGAGAAATACAGTGATTACAGGGAATTTATGTGCATGAATATTATTAAGGAACTTCGTAAAGATAAGAAATGGTATGATAATGTATGCAAGAATCGTATGCTAGTATTAAAAAAGAGCTGAAAAAATTTAATGATGGCGATTTTTTTTCTTTCTATTATTCATTTATTTGATTTATCTCAAAAAAATAACAAAACTCTGCTACATTAAATTGTTTATTACACTTTCAGTTAGAGCTTCAAATATCTTTTCCACATTCTGACCTGTTTTTGTTGAGATTTCGCTATAACTAGATAAATTAAATTCGTTAGCAATTTCAATTCCCTTTTCTCTCTTTAACTTGCGAGAATCTTCTAAATCAAGTTTGTTACCAATTAACATTATTGGTATATCACCAGCTTTTTCTCTTATAATTTGAATCCAATTATATATTTGATCTATAGTTTTAAACTTAGTAATATCAAAAATGATCATAGCCGCATTTGCTCCAAGAGTATAAGCTGGTAGGAGGAATCTAAATCTTTCTTCACCTGCTACATCCCAAATTTGTAATTTAATTTTTTTTCCATGTCTTTCTACTGTTTTAACATGAAAATCTACCCCAATGGTTAACTTGTCTAGGGGATCAAAAACATTATAGCAATATCTTTGAGTTAAGTTTCTTTTTCCTACTCCGGGTAGACCAACGAGCAAGATTTTGAACGTATAATCATAACTAAAAGGTGGTTTAAAAACAACCTTCCTTTTCTTTCTGGAGATTAGCTTGTTCCAGATTCTATATAAATTTGAGAATAACTTCATAATTTAAATGTATTTTCTATTTAACGCGAATTATTTTCTCTAAAAATACCTTATCCCTAATAGTAATAAGATAACCTTAGAATATAAACCTTACAATTGGGTCGCTTTTTCACATGAAAAAAAAGAATTGAAATAAAGAATTAAGGATTTTAACAGAATAATTCTGGTCACATAAAAAGAGAACCTTTTATGGGTGATTTTTTGGTAAATTAAAAAGTATTAAATATAAAAATTAAGGGATTATGAATATACTTAACAAAATTATTCAAAAACTTTGCCTGCTCCTCCGTGAGTGAGTTTCTCTCCTAATGCTAGACGTACAAGATTGCTAATGATGTAAGGTTCTAATCCTTGGGCTTTTCCTCTGCTTCTAAGACCTAAAATACACATAGGGCACAAAAACACCATCGCTTCAGCTCCAGCATCCTTTGCATCCATTATATTTTTCATCCTCCATTCTTCTTCTACTTCTTTAGGTACATTAACCATAGATCCTTGAACTCCGCCACAACAGAGAGCCCCTAATCGGTCATATTTTCTATTTACTCTTTCAGCTCCTATTAATTCGAAGAGTTCGTCAAGAATTGTATCTTTTTCGAAAGCATATCTTGAAGCACAAGGTTGTTGATATGCTATTTTAATATTCAGTTTTTTTATCTGATCTTCGTGTTCCTTGACATAATCTCGAAGATATTCTATAATATGAATCGGTTTGAATGGTAAGGCTATATTATATTCTTTAACTTTGTTGACTAGCATAGCATAACAATCATCATGATAACATATAATTTCCTTAGCGCCAATCTTAGCGAGGTTATCTACAAAAATCTGGGCATTATCCTTAATTACGCTAGGTGTTCCTGCATGTATCAAACCAAAATAACAGAAGTAATCTCCTCCTCTAAGAAAGGTTAATCCCTCAAAAAGCTGCCCATCAATAACTCCAGGAAGCATATCCATGACGCAGAGATTCATGACAGGTTTTCCAGGCTCACCCTCTATAATTTCAGATTTTATTCCATTACTCATCTTAAAAAAACTTTGGGCTTGTTTATTCAGTTTAAAAGTGCCCGTCTCCTCCTGTCTATCGTTAATTAAATCGAAGGGATTGGCACCCTCAGGACAAAACATATTACAAGAAGCACATGTAATGCAATCCGCCGTAACGGGAGTTGACTCACCATCTATCAATTTTTTAAACTCCTTTTTAGCCTTTTCTTCAGAGTATGCTAAATAAGGACACTGCATTAAACACTCTCCACAAAGAGTACATTTCTCTTTATAAAACATTTTTAATCCTCCTTCTAGATTTTACATATAGTTTATAAAATTATTGAAAACTATAACATGATTTAAGAGAGGAAGTTTAATAATCTTTATCAGATTTTAAAATTTTTAAATTAACCCAACTATCTATTAAATACATCAATAGTTCAGAAGAAGAACTCTTAAATATTTCCATCATTTAAAATTTATGGCTTTTTGTTAATGGAGATTTAACTCAAGTCTTTAATTACGTCTGTATAGCAGAATGCACATATCATTGATTTTCCATTAAAAAAGTTGTTAATTAGAACATCCGATATTTTAGAGCCACAACGTGGGCATTTCAAATCATTTAATTTCGCTATAATTCTTTTCGATAACCATTTTGGTATATCTCTAAAATCATTAAACCATTTTTGTAAGTTTTTTATAAAATTTCGATCCTCTAAAAGGGAATTAATTTCTTCTTTATTAAGATATTTCAAGTAATCTTGATTTATTAAATGCTGTACCACTGAGGGATACCCACTTGCGAGCCTTAAAGCGATTTCCTCTTTAAATACCTTTTTAGCAAGAGGATCTCCCACTTTTACGAGAGCACTCAATAATGGGAATGCTAAATTTCTGTGTAAAATACGAGAGTCGTAATTATTTTCATACCACACTTGGAGATTTGAACAATGCCCCCAAAATTCGATATCAGGAGATAGGTGATATTTTCTTGGTTGTCCTCTCTCCATCGAATGATCCAATTTTTCAGCAGCCTCGTCTATTGATTCGATTTCATTATAATCCGTGGTGTTGGTAACAGGAATATCTAACAATAGATATTTACATTGCTTAAATAATATCCCTCCAACATATATATTTGTATTACCATATTCTAATCTTAGCTTTAGGTACTTATTGATTATGAATTCAGGGCTAGTACTGAGTGGATGTCCTAATGGTCTTGGAGGAGGTAAAATCATACATCGTTCAATTATATGTTCTGCCAACTTGTTAAAAATTAATTCTGGATTTTGGTTAAGTTTTGAAGAGATTTCAGTAAATGCTGAAACATTGTAATTATCTGCTGTTAACATCACTTTCACTCCTGAAACGGCTTGAATCTCTTTTGAATGATGGTTAAAGGTAAGCAATACTATAGGGATATCCCCTACTTGTTCTCTAATCATTTGAATAGTATTATCTAAATTATATCGAAAATTAGATTTTGAAATATCAAATATTATTATAGCGCCCATGGCACCTCTATAATACACAGGAGCTAAAGATCTAAATCGTTCCTCGCTTAACAAATCCCATAATTGCATCTTCATAGTTTTCCCGAGCACTCTTAGAGTATTAACATGGAAATCTACACCAATAGTATATTTATAATCGGTTTTAAAATAACTCTTGCTGAAGCTGCTTGCGAGATATGCCTTCCCTTCAGTATCATCGCCAATGAGCGCTACTTTAACATTATAATCACAATCAGACATTTTATCAATAAATTCATTATTAAGGAAATCTGAAAAATATGTTCATTCCTTTTATTAAACCATGAACCGCCCATTTCCCTCTTTCATATTATTAATATAAATATATGAATATAAATTTCTGTCACTCATTTTTTATTAAAAAAATTTAATAAAAAACTTAAAAGTGAAAGAATCCTTATTTTGATGTTGTCTTAATCCATTTAGTCAAATATAACTTAAAATGGTGAAAAATTTAAAAATGACTGTAAAGGTTCTAAAAGATTATTATATTAAACGAAAACCAAAATTGATGAAAGATTTTTCTAAAGAAATTGAAGTTGCAAGGGATATGCTTAAAAGAAAGTTTAGTGAGGCTAAAATCAATGAAATGTTTAATCAAATGAAAACAGAATATGAGAAAATAATTCCTGAAATACCTTATATAGGCGGAACTAAAAATCCTTTTACCAGTCTCCTTGTTGGTGGTATGTCCAGTCTTGCAATGTTTCGAGTCTTAGAAAAGGAAGGATTTACACTTCGAAATATCGGGGAATTTTATTATGAGTTCCGCGATATACATAATACAATCAGAAAAAGAAGTTTGGAAAAGATTAGTAAAGATCCGGCTCAATATCCATTTGAGTCGACCTACGTTGACTTTGCAAAAAAAACCTGTGAAATATCTAAATTAAGGAACTATCCATATGATTGGGTTGCGGATTATGTTGAAGGTGATGGGAAAATTTTTGAGTGGGGTTTTAATTTTCATGAATGTGGACTTCATAAAGTTTTTAAGAGATTAGATGCTGAAAAATTTGTTCCATTTTTTTGTTTAACTGACTTCTCTGAAGCAAATATTTTAGGATTTGGAGTTTCTCGTACTCAATCTCTAGGATTCGGAGCTCCAATGTGCGATCATAGGTACGTAAAAAACTATAAAACTCCCAGAGGATGGCCGCCAGATGACCTACCAGAATTTGATAAAAGTGTAATACCATAAATATCGTAGTTGACATTGGAATTTAATAGAAGAAACGTATTAAATAAATAACTCTAAAACTCTATTCAAAATTTGTGAGCTCGCACGTTAGCCTTGGTTTCAGATTATTTTATTTTTTCAATAATAATTATTCTTTAATATTTGAGAATACTTGGGTTAATCATAGTATAACAAGCTTTAAAAGAATTTAAAATGCTGCAAACAAGTGGTATGAAAAAGAAGAAAATAAAGTGCCCTTTATGTAGTGTTAAATTCATACCTAGATTTTTTCATCGCGAGAAATTGAAATTCGAAGTAAGTGCTCCAGTTCACATAATAAATAAATTTAAATTAAAGTTTTCAAATGGAGGGTTTCAACCTCCGAATATAGTTAGTCGCTCGTGGGTTACCATTTGTCCCGAATGTAATTACATAATTAAATTTGCAGCTGAAATGGGTAAAAAGGAATTTTTAGACCAAGATTCGAAATCCATCCTTCACTTACGAGAATTCAAAGAAGATGGAAAGCGTTATGAATATAAATTTTATAATCTTGAAAAACCCTATAAAGAAGCCCATTATTATAACACAGATCTAATAGAAGACCTAAAACAGAGGATGTTAAAGGCTTTAGATGATTTAGATCTATCCAAATGGGGTTTTTTGTATAAGATGTGGAAGACTGATTCTCAGATTGATTCATTTAAATTTTTAATAAGATTTTTAGCTTATATAGAGAAATACATTGCATCTCTGGAGATTAAGATTGATCCAGACACCATTATCGCCAAAATTGGGGCATTGTATGTACCCTATGAATTAAAAGAGAATATAATAAGTCTTATTAGAATTCGAGAAAAAACAGTAGGTCAATATTACGATCTAATTAAAAAAGATGAAGCACTTTTACAAAATACTTATATTGAATTAACAATGGAATTAATTTTTCAAGAAATGGTGTCTCTTCATTTAAATAAAGCAAGTATTAAGGAAGATCCCCGTGCTCTAGATAAAGAATTTTATTATTTAGAATTGAAAGAGCTACTTCAGAATTATATAAAGAACACACTGTACGTAAGTGAGGACACATCTCTATTTGTAATAACAATACTTAATCGACTTAAAATAACACTAGGCTGATAGTTTAGAAATAAAAAAAATCCTGATAATTAAGTATTGGGCTCCTAATTTTTTTTAAAGATACATATGCAATATTACATTATTAGGATGAAAAACAAAAAGGTAGAAAATATGAGTCAATCTCTAATAATATTTAATTTATCTACCCTGAAATCAATACTTCTTGTGCTTGGAGCTTATACATTTAGCTATTGTTTGGGTCTCATATTTCACGAAACTGGACATGCTCTCGCTTACATGATAGTAGGTGTTACTGATATAGAAATTCATGTTCATCCCTTTGCATTATCTCATTGTTCCCATGGCTCACGTCCTACAGAAGTGCTGCCATTTACAGGGAGTATGGGGCCACTTTTTAATGTAGTCTGTGCAACAATTGTCTCTCTCTCATTATGGCGTATACGGAATCCTAAACTCTTACCTCTATTAATGTGGGCCGGAACAGCATACATTGCTGAAGGTGTGGCAATGTTTATTGATATTGCGGGATTACCCATTTTAACAGATTGGGGAAAAGTAATTATTATCGGTGGTGTATCACCCGTTATTATAGGAATTATGGGTATTGTCTTTATAATTATAGGGAGTATATTTATGCTCCTTCTATTGCCTTTGGAAAACGTTTCTCATCGTGATTTATTCTGGAGAAGGTACCTAATAACAACATCTATCTCGGTTTATTTCCTATTATCAGTCATTTATACCTCAATATTTGCTTTAAATGTGTTGGATAATAGATTAATTGCCTTTTTTTCCTCAATTGTATTCAACCTTTTGCTTACAGCAATATATAAGCCCATTTTTCCATTTTTAGATCGATTATCCCATACGGAAAGGTCTCCGATAAGCTGGTCTGCAGTTAAAATCGCTTGCGGATCAGCTCTAGGTATTATAATCATTGTTTTAGTCTTTTTTTAATAAAATTGAGGTCGGATTGTAGTTTTATCTATATGAAAAATAAGAACAATGTTCGAAGCATTTACCAAAAAGCATGAATTTTTCTCATCCTTCCTGCTCCATTACAAATTATAACATTTAAAACTTGACTTTTATTAGAGATGTCTACAAGATCTAGTAATTGTACTATTAAATATTTAAAAATATAAAACCAAAAAAAATATGTAATTAAAGATTGATTTGATCTGTCACAACGATAAACGCTTTGCTCTCAGCTTCTTCTTCATTAAAACAAAATAAACAATACCTAAAGTCATGAAAATCATTATTCCTAGAAAAAGAGGGGTTTGATATCCCGGAATTACCACATTACCAGTATCTACGACTAAAATATGATTAATTGAGTAGGGACCTTGATCTCCATCAGAATTATACGCACAAACTCGCCAATACCAAGTGCCATCAGATAGAGGAGTTGTTAATATATACTCCGTAGAATCTATGCCATTAATTGTTATAAGATCAGTTGAGGAAAAAGTATTTGATTTGTCTAACTGTAAAGTATAGTTAATTGCTCCAGTAACCTCACTCCAGGAGAAAGTAGGTGTGTTATCATTGGTAACAGAATTATTGATAGGAGAACTAAGCGTAGGAGCAGTTAGAGGAAGGAAAAATATTATAACGCTCTGAATTGGTGATAAAAATCCCAAATCTCCTTCCGAATCGAAGGCGCCAACTCTCCAATACCATGTACCATCAGATAGAGGAACAGTAGGAGAATAACTCGCAGAAGAAACTGTTTCATTGATAAGGTTTATTGTATCAAAACTAGGTAAGGTGTCCATCTGGATTAAATAATTTGAAACACCTGATATACTTTCCCATATAAAAGTTGGCGTGTTATCGTTAGAACTAGCTCCGTCTGATGGAGATATAAGAGAAGGAGCATGCAAGCCTGTGTGATAAGTTATTGAGAGATTAAATATTGAAGGTGTTTTCAATGAGTCCGAGGTCATTAAATCTGCCATCCACTTCAAACTATTTCCTAAATTAGTAAAAGTATGCTCTACTCCTGGAGTAACTGATTCCCAATTCGAACCGTTGTCTGCTGAAACATAATAATCAATGCTAGTGCTAGAAGGAACAGAATGAGTAGAACTTAAAGTAACATTAACTAAAGAAACTAAGTTCGAACCAGAAAATACCGAAATAGATTGGGAAACAGCCGTTGGTTCATATTGACGGTATCTATTCCTCATAACTTCAAGAACAACTAATCCCGTTGTACCTGCGGTTAAGTATGCATAATCTCCAGAGACAAAGACACCATAAGCATTAGGAACTAGGTAATCGCTAGGGGAGAATAGAGATTTAGGATTACTAATATCAACAACTGCCATACTCCATCCATTGGATCCCACGTAAGCATAGTCTCCAGAAACAAAAACACCCGTTGCATAACCACTAAGAAATATAGAGTCACCAAGAGTAGGATTTGTAGGATCTGTAATATTAATAGAAATTAAGCCACTACTATAATCCGCAACATATGCAAAATCACCCGAGACAAAAACATCGTGAGCCCAATTTGGAGTATTATAGGAGCCAACATAGCTAGGTGTTGTAGGATCGCTAATGTTAATAATTTCTAACCCAGAACTCAAAACAGCTAAATAGGCATAATCACCAGTGATAAAAAGTTCCTCCACATAATCAAGGGCTGAGTAGGAACCAGCAAACGTAAGGTCAGTTGGATCGCTGATATCAATAACTTGTAAACCTGAGTTTCCATCCGCTACATAGGCATAATCACCTGAAACCCAAACATCCCGAGCCCAATCAGGAGTATTATAGGAGTCGACAAAAGTAGGATTTGTAGGATCACTAACGTTAAAAACTTGCAAACCTGAAGTTCCATCGGCTACGTAGGCATAATTGCCAGAAACAAAAACTGCAGTAGCATAATGAGGGGTATCATAAGAACCAGCATATGTAGGGTCATTAGGATTGCTAATATCTATAACTTGTAACCCAGACTCTATGTCTGCTACATACACATAATCACCAGAAACATAAATACCATAGGCTTCATCGGGAGTATCGTAAGATCCAGCAAAGTTAGGACCAACGAGATCCCTAACTCGAATAACTTGTAATCCTGCATCCCCGTCAGCAACATATGCATTTCTACCTGAAAGGAAAACACTATTAGCATTACCAGGGGTGTCATAATAGCCAGCATAAGTAGGATTCGTTATATCGCTAATGTTAACCATTTGTACACCAGAATCACTATCAGCGAGAAAAGCAATATCGCCAGAAATAACGACGCTTAAAGCATTACCGGGAGTATCATAAGAGCTAATATTTTTTGGATTCACCGGATTACTAACATTAATGATTTGCAATCCAGCAGAACCAGATGCAACAAATGCATAATCTCCTGAAACATCAATCTCCATAGCCTGACCCGGAATGTTGCAAGAAGTAATATAATTAGGATTCCTAGGATCAGAGATATTATATACCTCTATTCCTCCCGATCTAACTGTAACATACGCAATATTACCAGAGATATAAACACCATCAGATTCATCAGAAGTCTCGAGATATGCTACAATGCTAGGGTTAGTAGGATCACTAATATCTGCAACCCAAAACGCAGGAACCCACGCAGTCCCATTATAAAAACTTCTATCAGCTACATAGGCATAATCACCAGAGACAACCACATCTCCCGGGAGCGAGGGATCTGGTGATGGAAAGAATCCTCCACATGTGCCAATTAATTGAGGGTTAGAGAGATTGGTTACATTAAAAATAAGCAAACCACTATTATAATCAGTTATATACGCATAATCATCCTCGACATAGATTCCAACTGCTCTATCTGGAGTATCATATGAACCAATATAAGTAGGCGTTGAAGGGTCGCTAATATCAATTATTTGTAATCCATCGTAATAATCAGCTATAAATGCACTATCTCCTGAAATATACACATCCATAGATTCATTTACATTGTCATATTCCCCTACAAAACTTGGCTCTCTTTTGGGAAGCCGTATGCCTCCAGATCCCCATCCTGTAACATTTGTATCTCCAGAATCCATGTAAGTCGTAGTAGTGAAATCCTCTGAAAACACATCAGAAGCTGCATTTACGGGTTTTATCTTTAAAAACGCTCTATTTACTGGTTGTGTCTTTAAAAACATTATTGATATAGAAAGAAAAAGCATGGCTAAAATAGCAAATACCTTTATACTCGCCCTATTTCTTCTATTTTTCTTCAAATTTTTTGAGATCATTCAAATTCACAAACAATAATTATTGGATTATTATCTAACATGTCATGCTCTCATATAATTACTTTATTGTAAGGAAAATATTTATTATTAGTACAAATTACTTAGCATCTAGACTTTTTTTTAAATATAAAACAGACTTAAAGAATATTTTTGAAATAATTTTTAAAAAAGAAAGAAGTGAGTCATTTCGAGATATCTTTCGAGAAGTATATAGAGATGACTACACTGGGGAAACTAATCCAGATAAATTCGTTACAATTACCGATTTGCGAACGGTTGTTAAAAATCTTAATGTAGGAATTTTATAGATTATATCATGACAGGGATCGCTATAGCTCCTTCTTTTAAACGACCTCCCCCGCCACCACCTGGAGGTTTAAAGATAAACGGATACGGAAAAAATCCTTCATCATCATCTTTTTTATGACCACACCACTCACAGATTTCCTTTCCTTTTGGTATCAATTTTCCACAGTAAGAACATCTCGATTGACTCCTCCGAATTTGGTCCAAAATCTTCTGTTTAAAAAGTAATTTCTGTTCATCATCTAACTCATCTAAAGGTATATTATTCATAAGCCTGTTCCTAATAGCTTCAAAATAATTCCTTCCTGATACATCGGGGGTACTTAGAGCCTGTCCTTCAAGTTTATTATTTATTACTTGGATACAATCTATAATATCTTCACCTGTTTTTTCATCAACTCGTAAGAAAAGCCTTTCTAATGTGGTTTTCAGAGTATAAAAAAATTGGGGGTTGTTGTATCTTAAATAAGGTCTAAAAGGGGACATTATAGGTTTTACCTGAATAACCGAAAAGAAGATATTTTTACCATCAGGAAGCTTTAGAATTTGTAATATGATGGCTTCAAACAAAGTTGGAAACTTAGAAACACAAGATCTTAAAAACTGAGACAACATCCTAGGTTCAGAGGAGAGGTTCTTAATAAGGTCAGTTGACTCCAGTATAGTTTTGAATTCTGAGGGACTAAAGACTTGTATATATCCTTGAGTAAGGAGATACTGGACTACAGAAGGGTATCCGCTTTCGAGTCTTAGAGCAATTTCTTCTTTATATACTTTGCTTGCCTTGGGATCTCCAGCTTTAGTCAATTCTCTTAACAGTGGAAATGAAATATTGCTCATTAGAATTCTTGTATCATAATCATGCTCAACCCATGCTTGAATGTTTGAACAATGGCCCCAAAATTCTTGTTCAGGAGTAATACTATGTCTTTGATTTGGTCCACGTACGCCCATACGACCCGCAATAATTCTGTTTTGGTGTATATGGGTACTGTACAGTTTAGCTGCTTCGTCTATTGAATCAACCTCATCATATAAAGGCACATCATCTTTTGAAATGTTTAGGATTAAACGGATGCACTGAATAAACCTCTTACCATTCACATAGATATAAGTCCTTCCATTCACTAACTTGAGCGTGATATATTCATTAATCCTTTTTTCAAGAGGTAAAGGTCTTTCATGAAATTTAATATTTTTAACAAGGGGTACAGGTCTTTTATGAAATTTAGGATGTAGCCATTCAGGGGAAAATTTATTTATCTTTTTCTTTCGTTCTTTTGATATTTTTCTTATTGTTAGATATGAAAATAAGACAACCATCACCACACCAGTAACAATTACAATGATTATAATTATCGGTTCAATCTTATCATCATAAGTTAACTTTATAAATGGAACCTCGTCCTTACTTGATGCCCCTTCTTTTGAGTCTCCTTGTATAAATCCATCACTCTCTCCCCCCTTTCCATATAAACACACAGTTACCTCGTCATTGGTAAAGTTTTCTGGTTTGAGAGGGATATTAAAATCAAAACCATCGCAATAAATATGGCCCCTATATCTCCCTCCACTCGGTTTATTGTTCCATGTTATAGTCATCTCATCCCAACTATCATACGTCAAATTTGCTCCAACATGTACCATACTTGAAGCATAATCGAAATACACTACGATTGTTGCCTCTGACCACCCCTTTGGAAGAGAAGAAACGTTAAAATGGTAGTAGGCTCTGGCTTCTCTGGAATGATAATTTCCTACACGAAGACGAGTATCATTGCCGTAATTATTGTCTGGAGAATACTCATATACACTCGCATCTTTATCAACTCTAATATTTTTAGTATAGCCATAGGCTATTTGAGAAAATGAACTGATCAATAGAAAAAAAATTGTAAATATACATATCATTATGAAGGCAATCCTTCTTGTAGTTCGATAATTCATTTTTAAGACAATAACAATATGGTTGGATTTTTCACTTTCACAAATTACAAATATTCGCTTACTGATTTAAATATTGATGATCATGCCCGGGGTATAAATACTATCTTTTCATTATTTCTGATATTTCAAGTGAAGCACGTTCACATTCAAGAAAAATAAGACCCAATTTTGCCTTATCTGTAGTAGAAACCGCTAACACGGCAGAGTCGGCTTCAAAAACTAATAAATAACCATCAATCCCTTTAATGTATAACTGCTTGAATTCGCCAATTTTCATTTCAATGACGGCTCTTTCAGATAAGGAAAGCAACGTAGCAACCATAGCAGAAATTATCATTTCATTATATTCTCGGGGGATTAGTGAGAGAATTGGGAGTCCTTCAATTGATGAAATTGTTGCAATTGTAATACTAGGATTATTTGATAATAATCTTTTTAAAATTGCTTCTAACTCCTCTAGGAAATTATTTTCTTCAGGCATTTTATGTTATAGTTATTTTTTTTTGAAACTCATAAAATATATTTTAAAAAAATCCTAAGTTATATGGGTTACATTTTTAATGAATCCTTTTAGCTATTCTATTTAATTTAGCAATTTGCTCGCGATCTATAGGTAAATCCTTATTTGGATTATTTTTTCTCAGCAGTTTGATTAAATCTTGATAAAGATCTAAGAGAAAAACTATATCATCTGGAATTTGAATATATTTATTTTCGAAATTGTTCATTTTAAAATCATTGAATGAATTAGGAATTATTTTGTATATTAAAGTATACTTACTTGTATATCAATTGTATAGTTGCCTATTTAAATTTTTGTGTTTCCGTATTATTTATAAAGATACTCCCACATATTTATATATGAGAATATACAAATAATATACAGATTACTATTATTAAGAAGAAATTATAAGCACGAGATGAGACAGTGAGCAAAACTAAACTTAAAGGTGAGAAATAATCACATTAAATTCTGAAATCGGGCTAAGCCATAAAGATCGTATATTGAATCTTCTTAAAATTAATAGCTTAACCAGTTATGAAATAGCAGATAAACTCGATTTAAGTAAACAAAATACACGTACTTATCTTCTACGACTAAAAAAAGAAGAAAAAATTAAAACTCTTGGAAAAAGAGGAAGAAATTATATCTATACTTATAAAGCTCCATCTGATACAGAAAAATCTCAAATTGATACAAATATGCTAGTAGAAGTTTTAAAAGATTATCTTGAGTCTGAACCAAGCTTTAAAACTGAAATTAACAAGAAGATTGCTGAACTCGAAGCGAAGCTTAATACAATAGCTTCCAAAACAAACGAAACCTATAGTGAAATAGAAGAAGAGCTTGAAATGTTACAATACATCGAACCCCCTGATAGTCAAAGAGTAAGATCCCCAGAATTCTTATCCAAACAAATGTTTGAATCCCCAGTTTTAGAAAATCTTGACAGTATCTTAGTAAAATTAATAGGTACCATTAGGGAAGTAAAAGCTGCAACCATTGTTTCTACTGAAGGGGAAATAATAGCTTCGGCTCTTCCTCAGGATGTTGATGAAATAACAATCGCTGTAATGACTGCTGCACTTCTCTCATTAGCCGAAAGCGCTATAACTTTAATAAAAAGTGGTGAATTCGAACAATTATATATTCGGGGAAAAGATGGTTACCTTTTAGTACTCCCAGCAGGTCCTAATGCAGTATTATCTGTCTCTACTAAGAAAGACGTAAGACTTGGATTAATATTTCTCGACTGCATGCGAACTGCTGAAAAAATCGCAAAATTGATATGAAATTTCTAATTTGAATGTTATTTATTCACATCTCATCGATTCTCTATTAAGAAATTTGGGTTCTCTATTGTGTGTTGATTATGTCCCTCAATCAAAGTTTTTATCATAATTTCAAAAGCTTTGTCTACATTCTCTCCCGTTTTAGAAGATATCTCTAAAAAAGAAGCAAGATTATGTTCTTTTGCAGCTAACATTCCCTCACTATGTGAAATTGCTCTATATTTATGCAAATCTAACTTGGATCCAATTAACATTATAGGAATGTCTCCTGCATTTTCTCTGATTATTTGAGTCCATTCAGGAAGGTGGTCTAATGATTCTTTAGCAGTAATATCATAAATAAAAAAAGCTCCATTAGCACTTTTGCAATAATTAGAAAGTAATAACCGTAATTTTAATTCTCCCCCAAAGTCCCATATCTGTAATTTTATTTCTTCATCTTTGAATAGTGTTGTTTTTGAATAGAAATCGACACCAATTGTTAATCTCTCATGTGATTTGAAAACATCGAAGCAATAACGTTTCACAAATGCTGTTTTGCTACCTGGAGCTTCACCAACGAGTAGTATTTTGAATATGTAATCAGATATACTCATTTTGTCAGTTAAACCTTTATCTTCTGTTTTTAAACCTCTTATACCCAAATAACAAGAAAAAATACATTAATATATATTTAACACTTCTGTCACTTTTTCACATGAAAAAAAGGAATTGAATTGATTCTTTTCTTTTTAACCAGAACATTTCAAGAGATAATCAAAAGCATGAATTTTGTTTACTCCAAATTAAGTTTTATTTTGAATATGTGGCGATTTTTTAATACTGTATTTCTTGTAATTTTTAACTGCCTCAGAGATAAATGTTGGGTATGCTAATATACACATTGCAAGGAAAAACAAAATACTAAATTGTAAAGGAAAAGATGAAGATATAACAAGTATAAAAACCCAGAAAATTATCCCGAAAGAAATCAGAAATATCATTGTTCCAATAATGAAATATATTTTAAACATAGATATTTTATTTTTAGAAATACTTCTTTCTGCTTTTATATGAAAAAAAGAAATAATCAAATAAAATAAAGAATAAAAAGCTATTGACATAAGCAATGGTTCCAAATTAAGTTCTCCTCGACTAAAAAAGAACTCTCTTAAATAATACGCTGAAGCATTAG
>Ga0209979_1001618_pt1 | contig 24011 bp, 18 predicted proteins | sample AnhtaG_FD_183114 | JGI IMG/M metagenome (GOLD analysis project Ga0209979, IMG submission 183114) | Deep subsurface microbial communities from Anholt, Denmark to uncover new lineages of life (NeLLi) - Anholt_01485 metaG (SPAdes) (version 2) | ecosystem: Environmental > Aquatic > Marine > Oceanic...
GCTAATCTGTCCGCATACAGCATCGTCATCATTGCAATCCCCGCCTTGCTCACGCAATACTCTCCCCGTGCCGGTGAGCTGGTGTATGCCGAGATTGAGCCTGTATTTACAATCCGAAACGCCCGCTCAGGATGAGTTTTTTTCTGTTCGACCATCCAGTTAGCCACCTGCTGGGTCAAAAAGTAAGGCCCCTTGAGGTTTATTCCCATTACCCTATCGTAGCTCTCCTCGGTTACCTCAAGAATGTCCATTCGTTTCAAAGGCGCCACGCCCGCATTATTCACAAGCATATCACATCTGCCGAATTTGCTCTTGGCCAGAGCAACCAGACTGCTCCGGTCCTCGGCACTGCTGACATCGCCTCGCAGACTCTCGCAATCTGCCCCAAGCTCCTTGATTTCTCTTTGTGTTTGTTCTGCGCGTGATTCATCCGGCTGGCCCTCAGCCGTAAAATCAAAGTGGTTGATCACTAAATCATAACCCAACGATGCTAATTCCTTTGCAATACCTTTTCCGATACCACGACTTGCTCCGGTAACAATTGCTACTGGTCTTTCCGCCATTTTCAAAATCCTTTCTGCAAATTTTGGTTATTGGTTAATTGACTACTCACTACTCACCACTCACTAATTACCAATTAGAAATTCATCTATTTCTTTTGCAGCCTTCATTCCGTCCGCAACGGCCGCAACCACCGTTGATGCCCCTCTCACAAGGTCACCGCCGGCAAAGACTCCCTTCCTGGATGTCGCCAGCGAACCTTCTTTTGTGCGAATGAGGCCGTTCGCTAATTCCACACCCGGAAGAATTTCGCTGATTTCTTCCGGCGAGCTCTGACCAATGGCCTCCACCACAATATCCATATCAAGCTCATAAGCGCTCGACTCTATCGGCTCAGGCCTGCGCCGTCCACTCTGGTCCGGCTCACCCAGCCGGGTCGGGCACACTTTGATCGACGTCAATTTGCCATCGACAGAATTAAATCCGAGCGGCTGAGTCAATATCAAAAAATGCACGCCTTTATTTATCGCACGGTCCCGTTCAGAACTCCAGGCCGGCATCTCTTTGAAAGAACGGCGGTATATAACATAGACATCTTTGGCACCGAGCCGCTTGGCCGTAACCGCTACATCCATCGCAGTATTACCCCCGCCTATCGCCGCGACTCGCCTGCCTCTTATCTTCAGTTTGCCTGACTCCTTTGCCGCCGAAAGAAACTCCATCGAATTCCATAAGCCATCAATGTCCTTATTACTGATGCCGACTGATTTCACAAGGCCCATACCGATAAAGACAGCATCAAATCCCTCCCGGCTAATCGTATCAAGATTAAAATCAGCGCTCAACTCTTTCCCGAGATGCAGAATCATCCTGTCTTTCGGCACATCAGCAAATACGGCTGCAATCTCGTTCTTCAGCGAATCACCTTGTTTGTCCGGTGGGATTACAAATTCTATCATTCCGCCGAACTCACTGCTCTTATCGAATATTGTCACGGCGTGTCCTGTTTCAAGCAGTTTCGCTGAACAGGCCAGACCTGCCGGTCCTGCGCCGATTATAGCAATCTTCTTTCCCGTTGTTTTTTTGGGTATTCGCAGTTTCGACCAGCCGTTTTTGTTGGCCTGCTCAGCCAGATACCTTTGTATATCAGCAATAGGCAAAGGCCCGTCACCGATAAAGGCCTGAAGACAATTACCCTCACATTGCTGCTCGACCGGACACAACCAGGCGCAAACCTCGCCAAATACATTCGCTTCTCTCAGAACCTGGTATGCGAGCTGGTCATCACCGTCCAGAAACAGACTAATGAATTTCGGAATGTCAACACCCGCAGGACAGGCCAACCGGCACGTCGGCTCCTGACATTTGCGGCACGCCGACGCGAGGCGGAGCAGATTGTCCCGGTCACTCATCCTTCCGTGCTCGAATATCGGCCCATATACTTCATTGTCCCGCACCACACAGCCGGTCGTTCCGCCATCCCGCATTATCTGCGTGCACGCACTACAGCTTACGCAAACTTTTTCCGGGTACATCCGTCCTTTCGTGATGATATCTTTGGCGAAATCCGGATATGCAAATGCCATCCTTCCTGCACCGACCAGGGTAGTCAGGCCGTTTGCTTTGTTTGCCGCCGCCACGTTCGCAAACAATGTCCGCAGCCAGCTATAGCCCGTGCCGACAATTGCGATATCAGGGAATTCCTTTTGAATTTCACCGGTCAGATTGACAAACCGGCTTACACCCACGAGCGGATGTTCCGGCTCTTCATAACCGCCGACTATCGTCTCGTTAAAAGGCCTGCCAATATGCGGATTGTAATACGGATTCGCCACTGTAATGTTAATCAGATTGACACCACGCTGCTGCAAAAGCCCAATCAGCTTCTTCGGCTCTGTCAAATCCGGCTTAGTATAATCATCCTCATCGACCCCCCAGCCATACGGATAAGGTATCGCATCATAAATACCCAGTCTTGTCGTAATCGGTTTATCTTCACCGAGTTCGTTATGGATTTTGTCTATAACTTCAAGAACAAACCTTGTTCGGTTTTCGAATGGTCCGCCGTATTTACCGTCTCTGTTATGGCAGGCAAAAAGCTCATTTATCAGGTACCCGTGACAGGACTTTATATCAACCGCATCGAACTCGACTTCAAACGCAATCCTCGCCGCCTCAACGTAAGCATCCTGAAGTTTATCGAGGTACTCATCCGTTACAACAGGCCAATCAGCCGGTATCCTGCTTTTAATATTTGGGTCGGGTTTTTCCTGCGGAACCAAAGCATCACGATAAGGGTCACGCTGAGCAATCATCGGATGCCCAATACCCTGCGGCTTACTATACCTGCCCGAATGAGTCAATTGCAGAACAATCACCGGCTTATGCTCGGGACCGATGCTTTCGGCGGCGGTCTGTCGAGTCATTTTAACCATCGCCCGGAAGCTGTCTTTGTTTTTCTCATTAAGCCATAATTGTCTCGGATTAGCCCTGCCTTCGGGCACAACCGCAGTGGCCTCGACCCAGAGCAGACCTGCCCCGCCGGCGGCAAATCTTTCATATCGCCGTAATGTTAGTTCGCTCGGCCGACCCTGTGAATCGCCGTCGCAGCCCTCCATAGGATGCACCGCCAACGAATTCGGTATTAAAAGCTTACCGGCCTGCACGGGCTCAGCTAAAATCGAAACGTCCTCAGCAGCCTCAATCCGCACACCAAGCCGACTGCCCAATCGCTCTAAATCTTCAATGCTGCTCAATTGAAATTCCCACATCTTTTTTCCTTTGTTCTACGTCTTAGGATTCGTAATCACCCATCCATACGTTGCGCATCAAGTATCCAGAATCGAGTATCGAGCATCGAGTATGTGATTTTACACTACCATTATGCTAATATCAACCCTGTGGTGAGTATGCTTGAATTGTGTCTTGACGAAGCCTTGCAGGGTGCGATTTTCGCACTATTTTTCTCTTAGTTGGAATAGTGCAGCTTTGGTTACCAGGCATAAGGCATGTAACTTTCGAATCGCCTGATGTATTGCCAATCACCTTTATACTCGTGGCAGAGCCCCCAGCGAATACCTTCAAGTGGGCTCTTATCTGTATCGAGTGAGCGAACTAAACCAACCGCATGTGGTCCCCATTGAATGTGCGATTTGATTTCAAAGTTGATACCATCTTCAGCAAATTGAATGGTGTTTTTTTCCGGGCCATCGGTTGTTAACATCGCAGCAATGCCGCCCCTGTAGGGCCAAATACAAATTTCATGGCCGCTGTTAGTAATAGGGTTGTATGGGGATTTGAAATAGGGACCTTCCGGTTTGTCAGCAATAGCCACACCCCATTTAATTTCTCGTCCTCCAAATGTAATACGTTCTCCCATGCGCTCACCTTTATAGTAGAGGTAAAATTTGTTTTTATAATACATCAGCGTAGGATCGTGCACTTTATGACTGTCAAAATCACCCTGTTTTTTCACTTTAAAGCGATTATCCTCATCGCCCAGCCATTGGCCGTTATCGGCGGGTTTAAGAATAGGTGCTTCTAATTTTTTCCAGGGTCCATCCGGAGAATCGGCAATGGCCATACCAACATTGTTTTTCACCCGGTTGGCATAAGGTGCCTTCACTACCTGATAAACAAGATAATATTTTCCATCGTGGGCTAATACTTCAGGAGTAAATACTGCTCGGTCGTCATAAGCTCCTTCCGGCCCTCTTCCAACAGCCAGCCCTTCTTCTTTCCATTCCCATCCATCTTTTGAGGTTGCGTACCAAACCTCGGTTAAATCCCATGGGAAAACCTTTTTCGAAGGATCACCTGTGCCAAATCCGTATGTTTTTCCTTCACCTTTGGTGTACCAGACATAATAGGTCTGGCCCACCAGAATAACTGCACTTGGGTCTCTGCGAATTACACCTTCTTCATATTGGAAATCGCCCTTTAAATCCTGCTTTTTAAAACTGCAAAACCACTCGGGGCCTTGCTCGTAATTTCTTTCTATTGCACGCTTTGATGCTGCGCTCAACTTACCTCTGGTTGTAATGGCATTTTTGTCATAAACTTCTTCTTTGATTTTTTGAGTTGAACAAGGCGATTCGCATCCTACCATACTGATCATAAAGCACGATAGGAAATAGTAAGTAATGTGTTTCATTGTTTGTAATTCTTAAAAATTGTAGAACTTTAATTCATTGAATAGTTAATCTTATCTGGGATTCCCATAAACAATTGTATATCCATGCCTGTCCTGAGCTTGTCGAAGGGCTTAGTCGCCTCAGGTCTTCAGTACTGCCTAATTGGAACTCCCACATTCTTTTTGTCCTTCGATTCGCACCTCACTAACTGGTGAGTAGTGAGTGGTGAGCGTTCAACTCACCAATTAACCATTTAACTACTCACCAAATTTACAAGTTTTGTTTTCAAAAACTTAGCTGTATAACTTTTTCTGTTTTTGATAATCTCTTCAGGTCTCCCTGTGGCCACGACTTTGCCGCCGGCATCTCCACCCTCGGGGCCGGTTGTTCACAGGTCATTGTTTTTGAATCTCAATCACTCCGGCAATCTGTGACGTGTTATTGAGCCGTACATCAGCAATACGACGCACACCTGCATTCTGCAAGTGCGTAAAGAATTCTTCAGCAGACTTCTTGGTAAAGCCAATAGTGAAGAGTTTCATGCTTCTACGGGTACCTTCTTGAATGCTATTTTTTCAGCTTGTAAATCGTACGCCTTCTCAATCAGGCCGGACGTTGAGGTCAGGTCTCCAAAGAGCTCTGGTTGAAGTTTGTGAAAGTTAATGAGCCTTTTCTCCGATGTCTCCTGTCGTTCTTCTGTGCCGTCTCCTAAGATGTGAGTTATCTTCAAGTCTGGACAGATCCTTTTCAATTCGCGACACACCAGTATTGTTCTGTGGCATGTTATGGGATCGGATTCCGAACACATGAGGGCAATTCTGTCATGTTCGGCTCCCTGAAGGACTCTCTCTAATCCACGCCGGAAGGTTGGCAGCTGTGCGATTCGGTCGTACTTTGCCTGACCGTCAATGTAGCATCCATCTTCAGATCGGTGTGCGCCTAATTCCCTGCCCAAGAACACGTAGTCAATGTTGGCATTTCTCAAGGCACTATCGAGTACGTCCTTATTGAAATGGGGCGAGTATTTGCTGTAGGGACTGGATCGGACGTCGGCTATCATAGAAAGCCGATGTACCAAAAGTAACTCGATGAAATGGTCGAGAGAGTGATTTGAGTGCCCTATGGTGAATAGTTCTTTCATTCTAATAGGCCTTTTTCTCTTTTTGTCGCTCTTTTCACGTCTAAAATAACAATATACAACACTTTTTGCAAGCAATTTGGCCAATTAGAGTGTGATTTTTCGCACCACTTGTATCTCATCCGCTATTCACAAGTTTTGGTTTCAGGAACTTTGCTGTGTAACTTTTTTTGTTTTTGATAATCTCTTCGGGTGCGCCTGCGGTTACGACTTTACCGCCGGCGTCTCCGCCCTCGGGGCCGAGGTCTATTATATAGTCTGCCATCTTGATAACGTCAAGATTATGCTCGATTACTATTACCGTATTGCCCATATCACACAGCCGCTGCAGAACGTTCAGAAGGTTATGAATATCAGCAAAGTGCAGTCCCGTGGTCGGCTCATCGAGCAAATACAAAGTATGTCCCGTAGCTGCCTTGCCCAATTCGGCGGAAAGCTTTACTCGCTGTGCCTCTCCGCCGGAAAGGGTCGTCGAGGCCTGACCTAATTGCATATAGCCCATACCAACATCGGCTAACGTTTTCAATATCCGAACAATCGTTGGGAAGTTCGCAAAAAAATCAAGCGCCTCGTCAATCCTCATATCGAGCACATCGGCAATGTTTTTGCCTTTGTAGGTAACCTGCAAAGTCTCCGGATTATATCTTTTGCCGCGGCAGCTCTGACAGGTTACATAGACATCCGGCAAAAAGTGCATCTCAATCTTCTTTGTCCCCTGTCCCCTGCAGTATTCACAGCGTCCGCCTTTAACGTTGAAGCTGAATCGGCCGGGCTTATAACCGCGAATCTTCGCTTCCCGCGTCATTGAAAACAGTTTTCTTATCACATCAAACACGCCCGTATATGTAGCCGGGTTGCTCCGTGGCGTCTTGCCTATCGGCGACTGGTTTATCTCTATGACCTTATCAATCTGCGAAGTGCCGAGAATATTTCTGTGTCTGCCCGGTCTTTCGCGAGACCGATACAACCGACGCCTCAAAGCTCTCAGCAGAATCTGGCTGACCAAAGTGCTCTTGCCCGAACCCGAAACACCCGTTACGCACGTAAACACGCCAAGCGGAAATTTGACGTCGATATTTTTAAGATTGTTTTCCGCTGCTTCCTTTACCTCAACACATTTTCTCAGACTGTATTTTCTTCGGTTTAAGGGTAAAGCTATACTCTTTTTACCGCTCAGATACTCACCTGTCAGCGACCTTTCGCAGCCGGTAATATCAACCAGACCACCCTGGGCGACAACTTCACCGCCTTGTGCACCGGCAGCCGGACCTATATCGATAATATAGTCCGCATTTCTGATTATATCTTCATCGTGCTCAACCACTATAACTGTATTGCCTAATCGGCTCAGCCGCTGCAATATCCCTAATAACCGGTTGTTGTCTCGCCTGTGCAGACCTATCGTCGGCTCGTCGAGCACGTAACAGACCCCGACCAGACCGCTGCCTACCTGTGTAGCCAAGCGGATTCGCTGTGCCTCACCGCCGGCAAGGGTGCTGCTCATCCGGTCTAAGGTCAAATATCCAAGCCCGACATCTACCATAAATTTAAGCCGCGCCTTTACTTCCTTTAACACCGCTGCACCAATCACAGATTTCTCTTTGTCTAATTTCAGCTTATTAAAAAATCCCTGTGCCTTATCAATACTAAGCGAGGTCAATTGATGTACGCTTTTGCCTCCAACAGTTACAGCGATGGCCTCAGGCCGAAGCCGTGCGCCCTCACAGCTTCGACATGGCTGCTCCGACAGGTAGCTGTGCAACCTGGTTTTTACATATTCACTGGTCGTGGTCTCCCATCGTCGCGCAAGATTTGGTATAACACCTTCGAACCACACACCGTATTTTTGTTCGTCGGCTGCCGTCGTCCCGTACATCAGAATCCTTCTGTACTCTTTCGGTATTCGCCCAAACGCTATTGATTTACTGATGCCCATATTCCGGCAGAACCTTTTAACCAGCCGGTTGTAGAATATATTCATTCTCTTGCCCCCCTTGCGCCAGGCATCCACTGCGCCGTTTTCCAGCGAGATACTTTTGTCCGGCACAATCAGGTCAGGGTCAAACTCCAGAATCGTCCCTAAACCATCACAGCTTTTACAGGCCCCATACGGACTGTTAAAGCTGAACAACCGGGGTGATAACTCCTCAAGGCTGGCCTGCGGATGTTTTGGACAGGCAAACTTTTCGCTGTAAATAACCTCATCCCACTGGCCGTTACCACCGCTTTTTTTATCCGCATCGGGCTTCTGCACTAAAACTAAAAGTATCCCATCAGCCAGTTTTAGTGCCGTCTCCACAGAATCAGCTAACCGAACGCGAATCGAATCCTTGATTATCAGCCTGTCAACAACCGCTGCAATGTGGTGCTTTTTATTCTTGTTCAAAGCCGGGACATTCCGCACATCGTAAACAGCCCTGTCAACGCGCACACGAACGAAGCCTTCACGTTGTATGCCGGCGAAAATATCTTTGTGCTCGCCTTTTTTGCCGCGAACCAGCGGGGCACAAATCTGGATTTTCGTATCCTCCGGGAGGGAAAGAATCGAATCTACTATTTGTGAGGAGTGCTGGCTTGTTATCTCTTTGCCGCACACCCAGCAATGCGGCTGACCCACGCGGGCAAAAAGCAGTCTGAAGTAGTCGTAAATTTCAGTAGTGGTTGCCACTGTTGAGCGGGGATTGCTGCTGGCACTTCGCTGCTCAATTGCAATAGTAGGTGGCAGGCCTGTAATCTCGGACACCGCCGGCTTCTGCATTTGTTCGAGGAACTGCCGGGCGTAGGCGCTAAGCGACTCGACATATTTTCTCCGTCCTTCGGCATAAATGGTATCGAATGCAAGCGAGCTTTTACCCGAGCCGCTTATGCCGGTAATTACCACCAGCTTATCGCGCGGAATATCCAGATTGATATTTTTGAGATTATGCTCCGCCGCCCCTGTAATCCTGATTGCTTTTTCCACTCGCCTGGCCATTCTACGTTCTTATTACTCTAAGCATACTCCTGCTAAAAATCCGGCAATAACCCAAACTAATAATTGTAACAAGATGCCACAAAAAGGTAAAATGCTTTTAATTGCCGGTTTTAAGGGGGCTGAACTATTGCCTTACAACTGAATTTTCGTTCGTAACGAGAAATAGCATTCTCTGGCCATGTCGCCTACATATTATCGGAGTGAATACCACCCTCATATTTATACTAATTTAATACTAAGTTTTTGAATTTAGTATTTGACAAAGCCGATGTAATTGTATATCCTAAAATTTCAAATTTAGTATATAATTAGTAGATGTTTAAGGCTTTGATATTAAAGGTGATAAAGCAATGAGGAAACCAAAATCTCCCCCCAATCTTGAAGCTATATGGCAACAAATAAAAGCTGATCCGGAACAAACTGCGAGGTTTTTTGATATCATTTCGAGCCCAATGATGGATAAATACTACCATTGGGATAAATTACGATATCATACACCTCCCGAGAGGTTCTCAAATGAACAATGGTGGTTGGCCATAAAAAAGCTGCGACAAAGCCTGTTTAAACAATTACCACTAATGGATGAACACCAGAAGCCGTTTAAGTATCTGACAAATGATTTTATTACAGAAGCCTTGCACCAAATTGACCAGTCTGTAACAACATTTAATCGGATGTCTGAGCACATCAAAAATACGGAAACAAAGAACCGGTACTATGTGAACTCTTTGATCCAGGAGGCATTTACTTCCAGCCAGCTCGAAGGTGCAACGACAACCCGCTTAGTCGCAAAGGAAATGATCCGGACAGGGCGTTTGCCTTGTGATAAAAGTGAGCAGATGATACTTAATAATTTTGCTGCTATGAAACGTATAAACAGGCTAAAAGATGAGCCCTTGTCAAAAGAATTGGTTTTTGAGATTCACCGACTTGTCACAGAAAAAACATTAGATGGCTCGATGGCAACTGGAAGATTTCGTAAAGCTACTGAAAAAATACGTGTCATGGACATATATAATGAGGTTTTTCATTATCCTCCACCTGCAGACCAGCTCGAGAAAAGAATGACTGCTATGTGTGATTTTGCTAATGGCAAAACACCTAAATATTTTATTCATCCGGTGATTAGAGCTATTATTTTGCATTTCTGGCTGGCTTATGACCACCCATTTGTTGATGGCAATGGCAGAGCAGCCAGAACTTTGTTTTACTGGTTAATGCTCCGAAATCGGTATTGGCTCTTCGAGTTTGTATCCATATCACAGATGATTGTCAAAGCACCGGCTAAATATGCTCGGTCCTTTCTGTACACAGAAACGGACGATAATGACTTAACTTATTTTATTATCTATCATCTTAACATCATTCAGCAGGCGATCAAGACGCTTTACGATTATATAGAACGAAAAACCAGGAGGCTCCAGGCGATTGAAAATCAACTACGAGGCATAATCATACTCAATCATCGCCAACGCGCGCTCATCAGCCATGCTTTGCGTCACCCACATCAAAAATATACATTTAAATCACACCAGATAAGTCATAATGTTGTTTATCAAACAGCCAGAACCGATTTGATTGATTTAGAAGAGCGCGGACTACTCAAAAGCCAAAAGGTCGGCAAGACGTGGTATTTTACCGCGGTTAGCGACCTTGAAGAGAAGCTATCTAAATTGCCATGAGAGTTGTATGACGTACCGACGTACTTATGAAAATAAAGAGTTTACATAGCTGGAATTTATCTTATTCACAGGCGCGAGATTGCCAGAAGAATCTCGCTTCCAAAGTGCAACTTGTCCCACTAAAAAAACAGCCAAAACTAATTGCCGGTATTGACTGCGCCTTCAGCAAAGACGGCAAAAAAATCATTGCTGCCGTTGTAGTGCTAAAGCTGCCGGATTTCGTCCCCATAGAAACAACAAGTGCCCTACGAAAAGTTGCCTTTCCCTACATACCCGGCCTGCTCTCTTTTCGCGAAGCTCCGGTTTGTATCGCCGCGGTTGAAAAACTCAAAAGTAAGCCGGATTTATTTATCATTGATGGTCAGGGCATAGCCCATCCTCGCCGGCTCGGCCTGGCGGCCCATCTTGGCTTATTTTTCGATAAGCCGACCATCGGCTGTGCAAAAAGCAGACTAATCGGCCGATTCCAGGAGCCCCCGCTGGAAAAAGGTGCATATACCTTATTGAAAGGCAAAAAAGGCGTGAAACGAGATACGCAGTACGAAACGATCGGTGCAGTAGTTAGAACACGCACAAACGTCAAGCCGGTTTTCGTCTCTGTGGGTAACAAATGTCTGCTGAAAGATGCGATAAAAATCACCCTCGCCTGCGCAGTTAAATATCGCCTGCCGGAACCTACCCGCCTGGCCCACCAATTGGTTAGTAAACTAAGACTAAGAGCTTAGCCGGTTTTTTTACTCACTCTTAATATGAGCACAAAGAATCAAAAGAACCGCCTTTTGCTCGTCTTGTGTCGCACCGGCTATGCTCGGCTTGCCCGCCTCAAGAGATACAGTTCCGGACCACTCCCGTGTTATAGTCGTGGGCGGCATATCATCCATGGAAGCAACCTTCTCCAAACCAAACTGATTGAAGTCAAAACTTACAAATATTCTACTATCAGGTAGGATATTTACCGAAGCCCTGAAAGAGCTGCTAATATTATAAGATTGGTAGCTCCTCGAAACTACCCTGCTACTTCCTACTTTGATAGGCTCCTGCCGCCCTCTATAAATTGTTTCCTTCGATTCAGCACTTGCACTCTGCTTCTGTTGAAGTACCACTTTCGCTCCCGTACTAACCCCTGCACTATCTTCATCTTGCAGACACTTTAGAATATTTTCTATCGACACCGAATTGGGTTTTTGGCCGATAGGACTCACTCCCAAATCGTAGAGTGCTGATAGTTTAACCTCAACAACAAACGCTTCGACCAGAACGGTCGAATTTTTGCACGGGTCTTCGACTTGCTCGGCTTTCTTTGCTTGCGCTTCGGCGGTCGGCCCGACAAGATGACCAGCTAAAAACAGAACACAAGACATTACACAAATTAAGATTACAATGTTTCTTGAAATTTTTGCCATCAGTTCATCCTTCCAAATTCCATCTCACATAATTTTACACCACCTACTATTAAAGAGGCACAAACACGAGTTTTTGTTACAGAAAAAACCACAGATAACATAAAAAAACTCCGGAACAATCCGTTATTCTTCCCACTTGTGTTTTTAACCGAGGCCGGAATTTCCTAAGCACATTCCAGCGCCGCCAGTCCTTCCTCAGCAACGACATCTAATCCCCGATTTCGCATTGAGCCTATTCCGAAACGACTCTTGCGGATTTTATCACTACAGGTTCAACTGGAACATCGTTCATACCCATCCGTGTCGTTGTCTTCACTGATGCGATTGCATCCACAACGTCCATGCCCTCTATTGTCTTACCAAATACTGCATATACCGGATTGACGTTCTCAACGTAGTTCAGAGGCCCATTGTCCCTATGATTAATGAAAAACTGGCAGGTTGCGCTGTCAGGATCACTGGTCCGAGCCATCGCGATAGTGCCACGCTCATTTTTCAAGCCATTGTTAGCTTCATTTATGATTGGGTCATGCGTTTGTTTTTGTACCATTTCCGCTGTGAAACCGCCCCCTTGTATCATAAAGTCTGGTATGACTCTATGAAATATAGTCCCATCGAAGAAACCTTCCTCTACATATCCGAGGAAATTCTTCACCGTGACAGGCGCAGCCTGCTCATTAAGCTCAATGACGATATTACCCATGCTTGTTTCCAACTTTACCATATTCGTTTCCTCACTGCAGCCGCAAACCAAAACAACAGCCGTCAACAATCCGCAAAACCAGGATTTGCTAATCATAATGTACACCTCTCAAAGCCAAAATTCTCATAAAGGCGTCGTTTCATTTCTTTCACAGGCCATACACTAAGTGTTATAATTTATTCTCTCGTGCCATTTATGTTTTTTGACCGATGCCAGAATCTTCTCTGCGCATTGCAGTGCTGCAAGACCCTCTTCAGCACTGACCTCAGGCGTAAACTCCCTGTCCATAACCGCCCGCAGAAAAGCCTCCTGCTCCAGACGGATGGGTTCCTTATCATCTATGTCAAGCTGTTCGATATGCAATAAGTCCGGCCAATTCACTGTCGTCAGGTTAAAATCTCCGGCCTCTTTGTGGTCATGTATCCATTTAACAACGTTAGTATTCGGGTCAGCTTTTATGACAATCCCGCTCTTCTTAAAAAAATCCACACTCAGATACGCCTGCCGGCTGAACACCCGCACCCTTCTTTCGGTTTTCAGACCCAGTCTCGAAGCGGTAATATTCGCAATGCAGCCATTCTCGAATACAATTCTTGCATTACAGATATCTTCCTTATCTTCAATGACACTGACACCTACTGCGTCTATTTTCCTGATTTTACTTGCCGCCATGGACAGAATAATATCTATATCGTGAATCATCACGTCCAGCACGACTCCGACATCGGTCGAGCGGAATGGATACGGACTGATGCGGTTGGCCTCGATAAACTTCGGCTCAATATCGAGCCGCTTTATCGCCTGAACAACCGGATTGCAGCGCTCCGAATGACCCACCGCCACGACGCTGTTATTTTTCTTCGCAAGTCCTGCAATCTTTCTTCCTTCTCTGACGTTGGCCGCCAGCGGCTTTTCAATCAGCACCGCAATATTCTTCTTGATAAAGTCTTTTGCCAGCTTTAGGTGTGTTACCGTTGGAGTCGCTATCGTTACCGCATCAACCCCGTTAAAAGTCTCTACCAAAGACCCACCGGTCCCCCTTATCCACGAACTTTTAACGGGGTCAACCTTGTCCAGGATATCGGCATAATCAGTAAAGGCCAAACAATTATATTGGTCGGCCAGACGCCGGGCTTTGTTGACGTCGATATCGACCACAGCAACAAAATCACTCTGCACCAACTGGTCATAGACCTTCGCGTGTATGGTGCCCATTTTACCGGCGCCCACAACAGCGGTTCGCACTTTCGTATTTTGCATTGTGTACCCTTTGAACACGGACTAACACTGACAGGTCAGTGTCCGTCAGTGTCTGTCATCTAAACTTCTCGCGATACCTGCCGAACTGATGCTCGCTGCTTTTGGTTATGCTATCAATCATAGCCCGAACATTTTCATCGAGTCCGTCCTCCTGCGCCAAAGCATTTGCATTCTCCAGCAATGTGCCCGGCTCGCGATACAGCTTCCGGTACGCTTCGAATATTCGCTTCTGTTGTTCGTCATTTAGACCAGCTCGGTCTAAACCTCGCTTATTAACACCCCGAACCAGTGGTGGATAATGTCCACTGATAGTCAGAAAAGGCGGAACATCCCGAGTAATCCCGGCCAGTCCCGCCACGAAACACCACTTGCCTATGGTAACAAACTGATGTGACCCAGCCAGACCGCTGAACCAAACGCCGGTCTCAATCTTGCAGTGCCCCCCTATCTGCACATAGTTACTCATGACAATCTTGTCTCCAAGTATGCAATCGTGTCCAATGTGAGCACCGACCATAATGAAATTATCGTTCCCTACTTCCGTCTGTGCCTCCGGATAAATACCCGGATGGATTGTTACCTGTTCGTGAAAAATGTTTCCATTACCTATCACAAGACCGCCGATTTTGTTATCTGAGCTCAGATGCAGCGTCTGCGGCCGGCTCCCAATCACACAATTCGGGAAAAAATGATTGTTTTCTCCGATTTTAACGTCCTTGTTAATCACCACATTGGCCTCAAGTATCGTACCCGCCCCGATTGAAACCCCGCTGTCAATAACGCAATTGGGCCCAACTGTAACACCGTCAGCCAACTCAGCATCCTTATGAACTACTGCACTGGGATGTATCTGCAACTTCATACTTCTTCTCTTACCTCCACTGCATAAATCAAAGTGCCTAAAGTTTGAAGTGCCTAAAATGCCTAAAGTTAAAAAACAATCCATAACTTTAGGCACTTTAGCTCACTTTAGGCACTTTCTAAATTCCTTAAACACCTCAAAATTGTTTCTATACCCTCTCATCGTCAACAAGCATAAATTTGATTTGCGCTTCGGCAACTACTGCATCGCCAACCATCGCTTTGCACCGACAATGTGCTGTTCTCTTCCTCAATCTGAGCGTCTCAGAAGTAAGAATAAGCTGGTCACCGGGAACAACAGATTTACGCAATTTTACATTATCCATACCCAACAGCACTGCCAGTTGACCCGTATGTTCCAGCCTCTGTGCAAACAACAAGCCGGACACTTGTGCCATAGCTTCTACGATAAGAACACCCGGCATAATAGGAGTCCCGGGAAAATGCCCTTGGAAGAATTGCTCATTAAAGCTTACATTCTTTATGCCCTTTATTCGCGTATCTCCTTCAATTTCGATTACCTTGTCAACCAGTAAAAATGGGTATCTGTGTGGCAGAATCTTTGCAATCTGTCGAATATCCAATAGTGCATCCGTCCCGAAGTTGGCTATCTGCTCTTGCTGCTGGGCCGCTTCGTATAGTTTCCTTGCGAGCTGCTGGTTCAGTGCATGGCCACTCTTATAAGCCACAATCCTGCCCTTAACAGCTCGACCCACTAAGGCAAGATCGCCTATCAAATCAACAATCTTATGCCTGACACACTCGTTGGGAAATCTGTAACTGTTCTTAATAGGTCCGTCTGAGTTGATGACCAGAATATCTCGGGGGCTAATATGTGTTCCTATTCCCCGGGTTTGAAACTGCTTGGCTTCAGCCTCAAGCAAAAAGGTTCGGGCCGGTGCCAGATGTTTCTCAAAACTCTCCGGAGTAAGCTGACAACTGAAAATCTGCCTGCCGATACCCGTGTGCCCGCCGTAATCCAGATCGTAAGTCAGGCTTAATCCGTCATCAGAATACGGCAGGGCGTAAACACAAGCATCACCGCCAGTAATAGTAATAGGCTCCTTGATAACAAATTCTTTCCGGCTAACGTCCTGCTCAACCACCCCTGCACGTTTGAGAACCTTGAAATACTCGGCACAACTGCAGTCAGGAGCAGGTAACTCAGAGCCGTCAACTTCTGCGACCACATTGTCAATCTCAAGCGCATTGACTGCAGCAAGACAATGTTCGATGGTTTCTATACTCACAGAACCTTTTTTTATCGTTGTTCGGCGACTGCGCTCGGCAAGGTTGGACGCAACAGCACTAATCCGCACCGGCTCAGGGACATCCGTCCGAACGAAAGTTATCCCGGAATTCGCTGGAGCAGGCCGAAAAACAAGATTCGTTTCCTCACCTCCGAACATGCCCCGGCCGCGTATCTTGCCTTCACTCTTTATCGTCTTCTGCAGCTTCAAGTCTTTCTACCCTCTTGTGTAGTTGCTTTAACTGCTTTGCCATCTTCGGCAAACGCCTCCCCAAACCGAATAACCTAAACGATTCTCTCTTCTCGAGCGCCGGGCTGCCGAGGAATTGTTGTCCGGCTGATATGCTGTGGCTAAGACCGGATTGAGCACCAATCATTGCGCCATCACCTATTTCTATATTATCCGCCAGGCCAACCTGGCCACCTAACACAACGCCGTCACCAAGCTTACAACTGCCGGAAATACCGGCCTGGGCCGCTATTAGACAGCACTTGCCGATTCCCACGTTATGGGCGATTTGCACGAGGTTATCTATCTTTGTACCGGCTCCTATTATGGTATTGCCAAACTTGGCTCTGTCAACACAGCAATTGGCTCCTATCTCGACAAAGTCTCCAATTACAACCCCGCCGTTGTGCGGAATAAGTCTGTGGGCACCCTCGATAAACGAATACCCAAAACCGGTCGAACCGACCGTGCTGTTTGCCTGAATCACCACATTGTTACCTAAACGGCAGTTGTGATAAATAACAACATTGCTGTCGAGCCGGCAATTTTTGCCCAGTTTTGAATTCTCGCCTATTTTGCATCCGCTACCGATTACGCTGTTTTGGCCGATTTCAACACCATCGTCAATCACTACGCATGCACCAACAGACACACCTTCAGCTATCTTGACGTCGTGAGCGAGCTTAGCGGTCGGGTCAATACCTGCGGTTACTGCTTTTAGTTTAGGCGCAAAAATATTCAAGGCTTCTATTAAAGCTGTATTGACGTTTTTGACAACCAGTTGTGGCTTGTCTAAACCGTCGAGTTGTTTGGAAACAATAACTGCACTTGCATGGGAACCTTCAAGCGCAGCCTTGTGTTTCTCGTCTGAGACGAAAGTAACTTCACCCTCATCGGCCGTCTCGACCGGGCCCACAGCGCTTATCCGCCTGCTGATACCATCGACCTTACCAGCTAACTCGGCCTCAAGCCGCTCAGCTAATTGTGCAATCGTCAACCTCATAATTCAAAGTGACTAAAATGAAAGTGTCATATAACTTTAGCCCACTTTAGGCACTTTCTAACTTTCTTAATTTTGCACCTTAATTTCCAATTTTTTATTGTTCTTTATCCAGCCGAGCCACTACCTCATTAGTAATATCCACACATCCGCCGCTATACAACACTTTATGAGTGCTGATGGTTCGCGAAATTTCGTTGACAGTTAATGCAAGAACGTCGATTTCATCCTTTTCAAGCACCAAATCCAAACCCTTTTGCTTAGCTAACTCAGAGGTTATTCGCAGAATGTCTTGATATATTTCTTTGCTCCATTTGTATTCTTTCAATACTCTCCACTCTTTGTTGAACTCCTGCTGAGCCTCCATACTGGCCCGCTTATTTATCAACTCCTTACGCCGTGCCATATAATCACTACTGTCTATTTTTAATGCTTTTAGCCCGGCTTCCTTAGCTTGGATCTCTGTGGAAAGCCTTTCTAATTCGTCTATTATTACTCTTTGTTCAGCGTTAAGCTGGCTCCTGTGTGCGGCGGTTCTCTTACAATCACGAAAGGCTTTCAGAATACTGACAGTACCAATCTTCGAAGAGCCGGTGTCGGCTTTCGGCTGAGCCTGGCTGTATTCATACCCCATCGCCAGAATAACCACACCCGCCAAACAACCTAAAACCATCGTTTTGATATTCATAAATTACCCTTTCTATATTCACTATTTAAGTCTTCTGCAAAAACCTGGTTTTCTTAAATAATATACGCCTAACCTTAATTTTACACAACTCTATATTTAACCGCTTAGCTTAAAACAGTCCTCCAACAGAGAAACTGAAAACCCGTATCTCGTCCTCATCGTCTTTCATAAACGGCGTGGCAAACTCAAACCTCATCGGCATAGGCCCAAACCAGTATGGTATCAGTATCTGTATGCCTATACCAACCGAAGCGCGGTACTTGCCGCTATCTATCGCTCCGCTGTCCACAAAAAACAATCCAGAAAAATTGTCGCTTATCAAAGGAACGGTTACCTCGGTATTGGCCAAAAATATCCAGTTACTGCCTATCGGGTCTTTCCGCTCGTGGCTGACTATATTTGTCTTAAGACCTCTCGTACTCACGCCTCGATAATCGAAGCCTCTGATGCCGTAAGAACCCGTACCACCGCCGTAAAACTTCTCGAAAGGTGGTGCATAACTCAATGTTGTCGCTGCAAGAAACTTCATTGCCAGAACAGTTTTTCTCTCGACCAAGTCCTCATACAGGGTTCTGTATCCTACGCAGTTGCCTCTCAGTATCCCGAATGTCTCGTCGCCGGTAACCTGCTCGTAACTGGCATTAAAAGTATAGCCCTTACTCGGATTAAACCTGTCATCCGTTAAATCTCTTCCAACGCCAAATCTGACTCCAGTAAGGAAAGTATAGCCTTCAACATCTTTTATCTCCTTCGGCGCATAGAAATAAATGCTGTCAATGTTAATATTTTCAACTCTAAAGCCAACACTCCTTCGCCAATTATCCTTGTATCGCTTCTCGAATCCTACATATCCCTTTGTTCTGCCTTCATCGTATAGCCTGTGGTCACCGCGCCTTTCTATTTCTCTCTCCCAGCTTGAGCCTTTCACATTAAGAGCGAGGGGTTTGTCCTGAAAGTATGGCTCGCTGAAAGTAACCGAATACTGGCTGACTCGAGTCCCCGGCTCCAGAGCAATCCTCAAACTCTGCCCCGCACCCTTGAAGGCCTGGCCGGTAATGAATTCTCCAAGACTCTCCGGCCAATCCGAAATATCGAAATTGCGCTGCTCCCAAACCAACTGGCCTATCACATCGCTGTCGCTTGAGACACCGCCACTGAAAATTACTGCGCCCGTCTGGCCCTCTGTTATGTCCACCTTGACATCCTTGCGGTTATCCGCTCCGTCCTCGGGCATAACAGGTCTGATAATCACCTCCTCGGCCAAGGTCATCCTTTGCACATATCCTTCCAATTTCCCATCCCCTTGCCTGGGTGCTAAATTAGCGTTGTAAAATTGGCCCGGCACAAAACCGTACTCGTCCAGTACACGCCGGATGACCTTATCCTGCGTCTGCTCATTGCCGGTTATGTCAACCCGCCCGATCCTGAACTGCTCGCCCTCGCTAATGTAAAATTCAACATCGACAACATTAACATCCAGGACAAGCCCCTGCTTAACCTGAGCATCCAAAAAGCCGCTCTCATGATAAAGCTTGAGAATCTCTTTGACGTGTGAATCAGCCCTTCGCTTATGATAAATTTGTCCTTGCTCTAACTGTAACCCTTCCAGCAGTTTTTGGTCATCGAAGTGTTTATTACCGGTAAGAAAAGTTTTCCCAACAGTATAGGTCGGCCCCTCATCAATTTCAAAAGCGATATATACCTTTCTCCTGTCGTCGGTAAATTCTCTTTTTGCTGTTATATTGTAATCGAGAAAACCCCTTTCATAGTAGATATTTTGCAGCCTTGCCACATCCTCAGCCGGCACCTCTTCGACATAGTAGCCCGGCCAAAAAAACCATTTCCTCTTTTTTGTCTTTACGGCACTTTTAAGCGATGAGGTCTTTATGGAATCGTTGCCGCTGAAATTTATCGACGCGATCTTGACCCTTGGCCCCTCGTCAACTGTGTACACTACCCGGCCTTGCTCTAACTTCTCGCTGTCCAGCGTTACTTCAGCAAAGGCAAAACCTTTTTTTCGATAAAATTCAGCAATGGTTCTTCTGTATGCTTCAGCCAGAATCGGGTCAAGATAGTCGCCTACCTCAAAGTCTAGTTTCCTCTCAAGGCTCTTGTCCTTAAACGCCCGGTTGTTCACAAAATCAATCGATTTGATAATGTTTCTGTCGCCGCTGTCCCGCACCAAAACGGCGGCTCTTTTGGTGCTGGATGCACAACCGTAGCCTAAACTCAAAAGCACAATCGACGTAAGCCAGAGGACAGAGGACAGAGGGCAGAGGGCAGAGGGTAGAGAACTTCTGACTTCTGTTTTCTGACTTCTGACTTCTGACTTCTGACTTCTGACTTCTGACATTAGAATGGCACCCCTTCGCCGGCAGGCTGTTCTATGCGAGAGGCATTTTCAAACCGTGTAATTTTTTCTCTGAATGTCAGTTTTACAGTTCCGGTCGGCCCGTTACGCTGTTTGGCTATTATCAACTCAGCCGTATTGTCCGGTTGGTAATCCTGTTCGCCACGATGATAGTAATCCTCACGGTGCAGCAGCATCACAACGTCGGCATCCTGCTCGATACTGCCGCTTTCCCGCAGATCGCTCATCCTCGGCCTGTGTCCCTCTCTTCCCTCCGGAGACCGATTCAACTGGCTCAAAACCACAACAGGGATGTTCAGCTCCCTCGCCAAGGCCTTGATATATCTTGAAATTGTAGTAATCTCCTGCTGACGCGATTCAACCCGCTTGGTACCCAGGTGCATCAACTGCAAATAATCTACTATAATGCATCGTATATGATGTCGGCTCCTGAGCCTTCTTGCCTTGGCACGAAGCTCCAGTGGTGTAAGACTCGCGGTGTCATCAATATAAATCGGCGCCTCAGAAAAGGTTCCGCAGGTCTCGACCAGCTTCTGGTAGTACTCGGTACTGAGCATTCCCTTTCTGACTAATTGAGCATCAATCTCACTGGCACTGCACAAAAATCTTTCGGCCAGTTGTTGTCTGCCCATCTCCAATGAGAATATCGCTACCGGAATCTTCTCCATCAGCCCGATATGTTCTGCAATATTCAATGCCAGAGAGGTCTTGCCCATACTCGGCCTGCCGGCGATGATTATCATTTCACCATCCTGCAAACCGCATGTTAAATCGTCAAGCTCATAATAGCCGGTTGGTAATCCCGTAATATAGCTGCCCTCGCGCCTCTCTATAAGCTCATAGGCACGTGTCAGTAAATCTTTCAAACTCACGACATTACTTGTTATCTTTTTATCGGCAACGTCAAATATCTTACGCTCTGCTTCGTCAAGTTTTTCGTTTGGTTCACCGGCTTCATCGTATGCATCATTTAAAATCTCGGTGGTGGCCTCAATAATCTTGCGCAGAAGCATTTTGTCTTTGATGATCCCCGCATAATAAGCCACGTTTGCCGAGGAGGGCACAGAGTCAAGAATCTTTGCAATGTACTCGACGCCACCCACCTTTTCAAGCTGCTTGCGCTTCTCAAGCTCATCGCGAAGCAGCACTGCATCTATCCCATGACTTCTATGTTTTTCATAAAGGGCAATGAGAGCATCGAATATATACTGGTGCTCTGTTCGATAAAACGAATCCTGCTCAACAATCTCGACAACATCCCCGATACATTCCGGGTCGATTATCATTGAGCCTAAGACCGCCGCTTCAGCCGATAACGATTCCGGCATACTACGCACCGCCGTTAGGTTGCCGGTAACATTCGACTTAGCACTAACGGAACCTGCCAATTTTCTTGAGGCCCCCGATACGGGCTCAACCGTCTCTATTCTCTGGCCTTGCGAACGAACTTTTTTGCTTTCGGTTTCCATTTTCTTACCTGCTCCATCAGTTCCCTGCCTCCGGCTCGACTGCGTTTGTCGAAGTCCTGAATTCAAGTTTTCAGACAAACCCGAATTCTACCCACCAGCCCGCCAACAGTCAAACATTTGTTATAATTATTGTTTATCAAAGACGTTACCACACTGTCATACTTGTTCAGCTTCTCTGTCTTCGCTTCTTTAACATGACAAAAGCAAAGTGGCACGAGAATCGAACCACGAGCCGCCGGATGCCAAATTTATCCTCGACTCCGATCGGGGATTCGCAGAACGTCAGCTATTGCCGGAAATTATATTCACCGAAAAACCGCTTATGCCCTCCATGTTTTAGAAACAGGTAGTATAGTTTTCCTTCCTGATAAGTTTGTCCTGCTAATTTGCCTGCGTCATTACCCTGGCCCATATAAATGTCACAACGGCCTGCCGCACGTATTGCTCCGCCTGTATCCTGGTCGAGGGCAAAGCCGCTGTAGAACTGATTAGAAACTGTCCCGCCTCTTGACTGAGGTAAAATGGTGGAGATGAAAGTTAAACATCCCCGCGGGAAAATCGATTTGTCGGTGGCGATACTTCTGAATGCCGTTACTGGCTCATTAAGACTACCGCGAGGGGCACCATCTTCCCTTTTAAAGAATACAAATCGCGGATTTCGCTGGACGTATGTATCGACGAACTCTTTGTATCGTTTGAAGTAATCTATCATCGCAGACAGACTGAGCTGGTCGCTGCCTATCCTGCCGTCTTTAACCAGTTCTTTGGAAACGCTTTTGTACTCATACCCGTTGTTGGCGGCATAGCCTACGGTAATCAGCTCACCGTCGGGCTGCCTGACCTTAGCTGACCCTTGAACGTGGGCGATATACACTTCGAATGGGTCACCAAGCCAGGCCAATTCCATACCACGGAGCATCCTTGAATTTTCAATTACTGCCCGGGACGGATAAGGCACGAGTTGACCATCTGCCCCGCGCCTTCCCAGGATTTCGCCATCTGGGCCTTTCACAAGGTCGGCGGGTATTTCGTATAGCGGATATTGAAAACGCTCGGTGCGAGACAATGAGCCGTCGAAAATCGGAGTGTAATAGCCTGTGAACAGAACCGTCCCTTTGTCATCGCATCCGACTGACATATACACGTCAAATTTCTCTCGAATCGCATCATTCAGTCCTCTGGCTGTCAAACCTGAATCCAAAAGCTCGGCGAATGCATTCAGGCTGTCAATTGCGAGGGTGTGGGTAATCTCGCCGCACGGGAAGAATTGTCGGCTCGAAGGTTTCCGTAGATAATTCAGACTGTTGCTTATCGCGGCGCGCAGGTCAACCAAGTCAAGGCAGGCCATCGTAAAATCGGGAATCTCGTGAGGATTCGTTATTTTCCACAAGGCGAAACCCCCGGGTGGTAAAGGCCTTTCATAAGCCGTCTCAATCTCTTTCATCTGCGTTCTGCAGCCGACAATAACAACTGTAATCAGTAATAATGTTGAAAGTGAAGTTTTAGTCTTCATTCTGAACTCCGAAATTCCATAGTTTGGTATTCGTTTTGCCATATCATATAATATTTTTTTTGCAAATTATGCTTCGTTCCAAGGTGATTGTTTCTTTTTCCACATCCATATTTAAATACCTTTTTCTCGTTTGCTGTTGCTTCGGCTCACTACGCTCGCCTCTGTCCAATCACACACCCACTCGTAGGAAATTTACAAAAGATATCTTACGATAACAAATACTAAAAGTTACAACAAATAGCAAGCTGCTGCTTTCATCCAAAAGTTATTATAACATCCAGGTTCGTCATTTTGAGATACAGCCGAAGAATCTTGCAATATTATTCAACTTTGAATGTGCCGTTGCTTAAATGTTTGTTGTTAATAATAATAATTGATAAAATAAAAATATTATTAGTAGTCATATAGATGGTTAGATTGTTACATTTGCCGGCAACTTAATCCTTAAGACTTTATGGAACCGATAGTTAGGGAGAAATATTCACATATATCCTTGTGGAAAACTAGTTAAATTATGTTCGATATTTAAGGGCAAAACTAACAACAGCAACCGTTGTGCAGCTTTAACGTGTTGGTTCGCGTCGGTTCTAACATGCTTGCTAACAGCTTATTTATCATTAAAGGCACGATAGTGTTAGTAAATTTTTCGAGGTTTTCCTAAGAATTACTTTGATATGCTTTGATTTATTAATTAACTAATGAACAATATAGTTAACTTTCGCACTTTTTAGACGGCTGATTTTAATGATTTTTCAATATAAACATACCAACCTTCCGATGTCTTTATTGGAAATAAAAATAAAACAGGGAGGTTGGCATGAGTACAACTGTTATTTC
>Ga0209979_1001619_pt1 | contig 23997 bp, 30 predicted proteins | sample AnhtaG_FD_183114 | JGI IMG/M metagenome (GOLD analysis project Ga0209979, IMG submission 183114) | Deep subsurface microbial communities from Anholt, Denmark to uncover new lineages of life (NeLLi) - Anholt_01485 metaG (SPAdes) (version 2) | ecosystem: Environmental > Aquatic > Marine > Oceanic...
CCCGATCGCCCCTCCTTCAACCCCTACCGCCCCTTCTACCACTACCTGGACGAGCAGGTGGAGTGGCGCAAGTTCATCCCCGGCTGGCAGCCCGACTCAGGCTTCTCCTAGTCCCCCGAAAATCCCCGAGGACTATTTTCGCTCCATCGTGAGCAGACGCACGCCCCTTATCTGGCGGAAGGTAGCCCCCTCGCTCAGGCAGCGCAGGGTCAGATCGGCGTCGACCACTCGCGTCCCCGCGATCACGTCCACGCCGTAGTCGAACAGAACCGGCGACAGCGGCGTGCTCGGCCCGAGAACGACCACCAGGGTCTCGGGCCGGCACAGGCTTAGCAGTCGCTCCACCGTCTGGTTGATGAAGGCGCTGCCGGTGATCGCCGCGATGTCCACCTGCGGCAGGATGGCCTCGGCCTCCTCCGCGCCCACGTCGCCCGGCTGGGGGTGCAGCTCGATCACCCACAGTCGCCCGGCCGCCTCCCGCAGCGCCGGCACGAACGGAAAGTGCCCGACCAGGCCCACCTTCTTGCCCCGGCCCCGCTCGACCAGCAGCTCGCCCGCGTTGAGCTCCACACAGCGCCCCTCATCCACGTCGAGGAGGGAGTTGATCGCCGCCAGGCCGATGCCTGCCTCCAGCGTGCTGTCCGAGTGCGCCAGCTCGCTCAGCTCGACGGCGCCTCTGCCGGCCAGGCTCCCCGCCTCCCCCACAAAGATGGCGCCGTGCTTGTGGTCCCTGGGTCCCACGGTCGAGGCCAAACCGCACCCTCGGCTCAGCACGGCTGTCCAGAAGGGGCTGACCCGCACCTCCCGCACCGGCGCGTCTTCCCCGAGGGTAGCTATCACATCATCCAGGATCTTCACGCCGCTCCCCTTTGCAATCCCTTCTAATGCTCGCCTAGAGCTCCGGCCGCCGCCGCCGCGTCTCTTCGATGTCGAGAGGCGTCACTTCCGGCCTGGGGGCGTCGTAGACGGTGACCACATTCGGAAACTTCCGGAACTCCTCCCGTATCGCCGCGATCTCCTCCGCCGTCAAAGGCATCACCGGGCAGGGGCGTAGCGGAGTGTTGATCTGCACCTCATCGGGGGACAGTCTGCTGGCGATCGCGGCCAATCTGCCTGCGGCGCCTCGGTTGGCCTCGACGAACATGATCTGAAGCGCCAGCTTTCCCCTGTACGTCGCCCTGAAGAGTCCGATGGCCTCCACGATCTCCGCCAGGGAGAAGCCCGCCAGCGGCCGGTTGATCCGCCGGAACAGCCGCTCATCGGGGGCATCCAGCTTGGCAACGACCACGTCGGCACAGGCCAGGTCCCGCCGGACATCTTCCCTTGCCATGAGGGAGGAGTTCGTGAGCACCGCGGTGGGCAGGCCCGTCACATCCCGAGCCAACCGTAGGGCGTCCCCCAGGTTGCTGGCCAGGGTGGGTTCGCCCATTCCCGAGAAGGTAACGTAATCAGCCGCCACCTTCCTCGCTGCCTCCAGCTCCCGCGCCAGGACGCCCGAAGCGACGAACTCGGCCCGCACCGTCAGCCGCCGCGCCGTCCTGCCCAACTGGCAGTAGGTGCAATCGAGGGAGCAAGTCTTCCCGCCAGCAGGCAAGAGATCGACGCCGAGCGACCTTCCCAGTCGCCAGGATGGGACAGGGCCGTAGAGGATCGAACTCATTCCCTTATTTCATGAGGTTCGTTTCCGGCCCCTCCCGGCCCTCGCTCGGCGAGCGCTGGCAAGGGCTCAGTCCAGCCGCTCCATGAGGTCGGGCAGGTCGTCCTTCGCGCATCGGAGGACGGCCTCGCGGATATCGCCTACGTCGGTGATGATCGGCCGAATGCCGTAGCCCTTGAGGCTTTCGTAGGCTCCCTGGCCCATGCCGCCGGCAATAAGCACGTCGCAGTCAGCGATGGTCTCCGCCATACTCTTATGCTTGGCCTGGGAGCCGGCGTCGTAGCCATGCCTCTCGCCTGGAGCCAGCTTGGGGTGCTCCTGAGCGGCGAAGGAGTGGTGACCGGCCTTCGGACGCGTCTCGCTGCCCACGATCTCGTTCCCTTCGACCGTGAGCACCACGTAGTAGGGTGCTCTGCCGAAGTGCTGGCTGATGTTGACTTCATCCTCGGATACAACTGCGATCTTCATTCCGCTGCTCCCATCCTTTCAGGTCGCTGCCCTTACCCGCCGACCCCGCGTCTACCATCTGCGGCAGATGTCGTCTGTGGAGCAGGGAGGGCTTTCGCAGGGGCTATCTCTGCCGCAGCAGGTGCTGCCCTCGCCAAGCCCGCCCCCCAGCACGCTAAACGTAGAAACTAGCCTCTCCAGGCCTTCGCTGCCACAATTGGGGCATTTGCCGGGTTCCCCGTCCACGCTACGCAGAAAGACCTCGCACACCTCGCCGCATTGGCGACACCTGTAGTCATAGATCGGCATCCTGTCCCTCCGAGCTCAACAACAAGACCTTGGTTGACAACGGGCCGCCTCACCAGCGAGCGGCCACCACTTTCCAGAGATCCTCCATTCGCTCCGACACCGCGCCGTCGCCGAACTCCACCACCGGCACTCCCTGGGTGATGGCATCGCTGACTATCGTATCGAAGGGAATCTTGGCACCCATGTCTATGCCCGCCTCGCGGCAGTAGTCCTCGATCCGCCGCGAGTTCCCTTCATCGAGGTCGTACTTGTTTATGCACACCAGCGCCCCCACGCCAAAATGACGGCACACAGCCAGCATCCGTTCCAGGTCGTGGATGGCGCTGAGGCTGGGCTCGCTGACGACGAGCGCCAGGCTTGCCCCGGAGAGGGACGAGATCACCGGGCAGCCGATCCCCGGCGGCCCGTCGCTCAGAATGTAGGCCGAGCCCTTGTCCTTGGCAATGACCCTGGCCTTCTGCCTCACTGCTGTTACCAGCTTGCCTGAGTTCTCCTGACCGGCATCCAGGCGAGCGTGAACCAGTGGCCCATATCGGGTATCGGAGACGTACCAGTGGCCGGCGAGGGTGTCGACCATTGTCACCGCCTGCTCCGGGCAAACGTGGAGACAGAAGCCGCAGCCCTCGCAGGCAAGGGGGTCGACCTGGAACTCCTCGATGGCGTCGAAGCGACAAACATCGACGCAGAGACCGCAATCAGTGCACGCCTCCCGGTCGATAACGGCCACCTTCTGGCCCCAGAACTCATGCGTCTCTCTCACTGTGGGCCGAAGCACCAGGTGGAGGTTGGCAGCATCGACGTCGCAGTCGCACAGGACCTTGTTGTCCGCCAGCGCCGCAAACGAGGCGACCACGATGGTCTTCCCCGTTCCCCCCTTGCCGCTGAGTACGACGATTTCCCTCATTGCTCACTGTCCCACCACTGCCAGGCGTTGGCTGCTCTCCAGAAGGTCGCGGAAGGCCTTGCGCCAGGATGGCATGCCGGCCACCAGGGTTTGGCCGCGGCAGTAGAGCTCGGCGATTCGTCTGTCAAGAGGGATCTTCAGGAGGACGGGGATATGCTGCTGCGCGCAGTAGCGTTCCACCCCCTCGTCTCCGCCGCCGCCGTCGCGATTGATGACCACCCCGCAGGGGACCGCCAGCTTCGTTGCTAGCTCCACAGCCAGGGCCAGGTCGTGCAAGCCGAAGGGGGTGGGCTCAGTGACCAGGAGGCAGAAGTCGCTGCCCTTTACTGCTTCGACCACGGGGCAGGAGTTACCCGGGGGCACATCAACGATGACGGTACTGCTCCGGTCGGCCCGCTGTTTGACGGCGCGGATCACCGGCCCGGCCATGGCCTCGCCGATGGCCAGTCGCCCGTGGACGAATCGCACTTCGCCGGCCCGTCCCTCCTCGACGACGCCTACCTCCCGCCCTTCCTCGCTAATGGCCTTCTCTGGGCACACGTAGGTGCAGACGCCGCAGCCGTGACAGAGCTCTGGAAAAACCAGGACGTTCTCGCCCATCACGGCGATGGCGTTGTAGGGGCAGGCTTCAGAGCAGACCCGACAGTAAGTGCACTTCTCTTTGTCCACTTTGGGCACAGGCACCAACACAGGCCGGGAGGAGGTGATCGTCGGCCGCAGCAAGATGTGGGCATTGGGCTCCTCCACGTCGCAGTCCAGCAACTGCACCGGGCCCTGTCCTTTCAGGGACAGGGCCAAGCTGGTGGCTACCAGGGTCTTGCCAGTGCCGCCCTTGCCGCTGGCGACAGCCAGGATCATCCCCCTTCTCCCCCAGTCTGCACCGCGGATCTCAGGCCTAGGGCTGCCGCCTCGGGCCGCGACCCCCGCCACGACCGCTACCCATGCCGCCACCACGACCGCCGCCCATACCGCCACCGCGACCGCTGCCCATGCCGCCACCACGACCGCCGCCCATGCCGCCACCGCGACCGCCGCCCATGCCGCCACCGCGACCGCCACTCATGCCTCGGCCCATGCCGCCGCCCATACCGCCACCCATACCCGGCCCCATCCCAGGGCCCATGCCCGAATAGGGCCCGGTCGAAGGCCCAGGCGTTGCCTGAAGCTCGCCTCTTCTGTAGGCCTCGATGGCCTGGCGGACGCTCCCGGAAGCACCGACAAATACGTCGATGCCCGCGGCGGAGAGCACCTGATAGGCGTTGGGGCCGCAGTTACCGGTGATGACAGCCCCCGCGCCCATACTCGCCACGAGCTCGGCGGCCTGGATGCCGGCGCCGCCGGGCGCCATCACCGCGGGGTTCTCCACAGCCTCGAAATCCAGGCTCTCGCTGTCCACGATGAGTAGATACTGGCACCTTCCGAAGCGGGGGTCGATCGGAGAATCAAGGCTTGGCCCCGCAGCGGAGACGGCGATCTTCATAAAGCACCTCCCGATCTGGCTCGGCTATTCACAAAAACAACAAACCCCTGGCAGCGGCAAATCAAGCCCTTGCCCTGCTACGGGGTGGCTTCCTCTACTCGCTCGTCTTCTCCAGCTCGCTGATCCGGCGCTCGATGCCTTCCAGATAGTTCCTGACGGACTCCGCCTCCTCTTTGAGGAAAGCAGCCTCGTCCTCAACAGTTGGAGCCGCGGTTGGCGCAGCTCCCCAAGGGCCGGGCCCGTAGGGGCCAGCGCCGTACGCGGGGCCAGCGGCGTACGCGGTGCCAGCGGCGTACGCGGGGCCACCACCGTACGCCCAGCCGCCGCCGGGCCATCCCCAGCCGCGACCCCAGCCACCGCCGCCCCACCCCCGGCCGCCACCTCTCATCCAGCCGGGAAGCCCGGTAAGATGGTACATCCAGCGGTATCCTCTACCCATTTTGCGCTACCTCCTCTTCCCAAAATCCATTAGTTCTCTTGCCACGCGGTGCCCTATCACCACGGATAGCGCCTGGCAGGCCAATAGTAGGGCGGCCTTGCCCCCGCAGGATATGGGCCCGCGTATCCGACACCTGCGCGATAGGGGCCCGGCCCGTACGCCCACCACCGGCGGGGCCGCCAGGGGAACCATCGGCAGAAGGGATAGGGGTTGCCTCTACCGGGACCCCATCGGCCCCATCCGAACCGACCTCTTCCAAACATCCCAGCCATCTTCTTTCTTTGCTTTCTGCGGGCGGCAGCGAAGGCCGCCCTTTATCCACAATGCTCGCCGTGCAAGCGCTTCCCGCACTTAGGGCAGGTGAACGAGCTGCAAGGTACGCCCCTCCTGTGCGGCTGCGTGTATCCACACCCTGCGCAGCGGCAGATCATCGACCCACCGAGACCGCGGCCCAGGGGAGCGCCCCTTGTGCCTCTTCGGATAGACATCGCTGTGCCTCCTCGCATTGCTACTTGCGGCCTTTGCCCCGCTGCCTGCGGCGACGGCCGCCGCGGCCCGGCCCTGTCTGATCGCCGGGGGCTGGCTCCGCCTGGCCGCCAGTCCTTCTGGCGACGCTTCTCCCGTCCAGCCACCTTCTCACCAGCCCGGTGACCGCGTCCACGGCCAGGGGAGCCGCCGCTGCCAGGGTAGAAACTATCGCCGGCCGCGCCCGGCTCAGCGCGGACTGCCTTGTAACCTGCACCGGTTGCGCCTGCTCCGGCACCATCGGCGCCGCCTCCACCTCGTAGATGGCGCTCTCGGCGCAGGACGTCACGCACTCGGCGCAGCTATTGCAGAGCTCCTGGTTGATGATGGCCTTGTCCTCCTGGAGGACGATGGCCCCCTCCTCGGGGCATACTTCCAGGCAATCGCCACAGCCCGTGCACTTATCCTCATCGATGAAGATCATCGGCCTCCTCCTTGCCGGTGGCCTCGGCCACCCCCATGTCCCCAGCCGCGGCCCCTCAAGGCGGGGCCAGCGGGCTGGACCGGAAGCACGCTTGGGCTATCACAGCGTGGGCAGGCCAGGGGAAGCCTGGACACCACCGCCTCGAAAGGCACCCGCCACTCGTGGCCGTCCCGACGACACCTGAAACGTTGGCTGGCTAGGGCGAAGTTGCCGCCTTCGATGCGAACGGCCTTGCCATTGATGAGGGCATCGGCAACCTTCTGGCGGGCCGATTCCAGCACCCGGTGGAAGGTGGGGCGCGAGATGCGCATCCTTTCAGCGCACTCCTCCTGCTGCAACCCCTCCAGGTCCTTGAGGCGAATGGCCTCCAGTTCCTCGACGCTCAGGGCCACGCCCTCCAGAAGCCGGGCAGGCACCCCCGCCGGCTTGAAGTAGGTCACCTGCGGCATGAAAGCCACGCGTCGCCACTTGGTTGGTCTCGGCATACGACTAGCGCTCAGGGTTGATTATGGACATATGTTCACAACAATTCTCCCATGAACGGTGCGGTTAGTCAAGGGGCACGCTAAGCGCGGCCGTTGATCGTAAGGCGCATCCGTCATTACAATTGCGGCGGGCGACGTTCTAGGAGCTCCCGGTTTGTCCCGTCGGTCCGCTTTTCTGCCCTGGAAGGTGACCCCTTGTACGAAAAGACCACTCTGGCCAACGGCCTGCGCATCGTCACTGCCCCTATGCCTCACACCTATTCGGTGGCCATCGCCATCTACGTCGGGGCGGGCTCCCGCTATGAGCGCAAGCAGGAGGCCGGCCTGTCCCACTTCGTAGAGCACCTCTGCTTCAAGGGCAGCCAGAAGCGCCCCACCTCCAAGGACATCTCCGAGGCCATCGACAGGGTGGGCGGCATCCTCAACGGCGCCACCGACCGCGAGCTCACCGTCTACTATTGCAAGGTAGCCGCGCCTCACCTTCCCCTGGCCCTCGACGTCCTGGTGGACATGATACGCTCCCCTCGCTTCGACCCCCAGGAGATGGAGAAGGAGCGCCGGGTGATCCTCGAGGAGCTGGCCATGATCGCCGATACCCCTAGCCAGCTCGTGGACCTGGTCATCGACCAGGCCCTCTGGGCCGACCAGCCCCTGGGCTGGGACGTGGCCGGCACTGAGGAGTCGGTTAAGGCCATCGCCCGCCAGGCGGCCTTCGACTACCGTGCCCACCAGTACGTGCCCAACAACATGGTGGTCAGCGTCGCCGGCAACTTCGACCACCGCCGGGTCGTGGACCAGGTGGCCGCCTTCTGGAGCGACTGCCCGCCTGGCTCCCCCTCCTCCTGGTTCCCCGTGACCGACGGCCACGGCCCCCGCTGCGTCCTGCGCTACAAGAAGAGCGAGCAGGCTCACCTCTGCCTCGCCGTACGAGGCCTGTCCCTACAGCACCCCGACCGCCATGCCCTTGCCCTCCTGTCGTTGATCCTCGGCGAGGGGATGAGCAGTCGTCTCTTCCTGGAGCTGCGAGAGAGGCAGGGCTTGGTCTACGACGTCCACAGCTACGTCAGTCACTTCCTGGACAGCGGCGCCTTCACCGTCTACGCCGGCGTCGACCCCGCCAGGACGGTCGATGCCATCAAGGTCATCCTTGGCGAGCTGGTGCGCCTGCGCGATGGCGTTGAGGAGGAGGAGTTGGTCAAGGTCAAGGAGCTCGCCAAGGGCCGCCTGCTCCTGCGCCTGGAGGACACCCGCAACGTCGCCGGCTGGCTGGGGGGCCAGGAGTTCCTGCTGGGCGAGGTGCGCACCCCCGATCAGGTCATCCAGCTCCTGGAGGCGGTGACCGTGCAGGACGTGCAGCGGGTCGCGCGGGGCCTTCTGGTCGACGACCAGTTGCACATGGCCCTCGTCGGCCCCTTCCGCAGCGATAGGCGCTTCGTCCCCCTCCTCAAGCTCTAGGCCCCCACGCCCATCGCCACCACGAGCGACAGGATGGCGTTGGCCAGCAGTAGGAGGGGGTCGGTAGCTAGGGGACTAGTCTCTCCACCGCACCTCGTACAGCCGCACGGGGTCCTCGAACCCTCGCAGGGCCACATCGCCCCGGTCCGCGAGCAGGAAGCCCTTGCCCGCCGCGAGCTCCCGCACGACGATGGGGGCCAGGATCTCGCCGGGCTCTGCTTGGGCACATATGCGGGCGGCGAGCTGGACGGCGGTGCCGAACAGGTCTTCCTCCTCGGCCACAGGCTCCCCGGCGTTGAGGCCGATGCGTACCCTTATCGGCTGCTCGGCCGACTCGTTGTGCGCGGCGAAGGCCCGCTGCATGGCGATGGCGCACTCCAGCGCCCGCGTCGCCGAGGAGAAGGAGGCCATGATGCCGTCGCCGGTGTGCTTGATCTCGGAGCCGCTGTGCGCCTTCAAGGCATCACGGACGATGCGGTTGTGGGTGCGCACTGCCTCCTGGGCCTTCGCGTCGCCCAGGCGCTGGGTCAGCGCCGTGGAGCCCTCCATGTCCGTGAAGAGGATGGTGACAAGGCCAGACGGAGCGGGCCCCGCTGCGGCCTCCTCACCCTCGCTCAGGAACTCGTCGATCGCTTGCACCACCGCCTCCATGTCCCCTGAGAGCGGCATTAGCGATGACCCTTCGAAGACCACCAGCCGGGCGTTCGGAATTCGGGACGCGAGACCCTTCGCCACGCTGACGTCATAGAAGGGGAGCTGACGGCGGTGAAACACCAGCGTTGGCGACTTCACCTGCGGGAGCAGGGCTGTAACATCGACCTCGTTCAACCGGGCGAAGGACTCCTGCAAGGCCTCCGGCGTGGTCATCTCCCGGAGTAGTGCTGCGAACCGCCGCGCTTGCTCGCCTTCCGACCATCCAAAGGAGATGTGCGCCATCATCTCCGTGTATATCTCCCAGTTCTTGTCTCTGAGTGCCAGCTCTGCCTCAAATTCTGGCGATGGGGTATAGTCAGAGAACCGTGCCCAGGTGCACCACAGAACAAGGTGCGATACCCGCTCGGGGTGACGCGCCGCGTAGGCTACCGCCGGCGGCCCGGAGTCTATCCACCCCATCAAAGCGAACTTCTCCAGGCCCAGGCGGTCTATCACTGCCTCCAGGTCCAGCACATGGGCGTCCAGGGAGAAGTCGGTCACGTCGCGGTCGGACAGCCCGGACCCCCTGCCGTCGTACCGGACCAGCTTCCTCCTCCCTGCCAATCGCTCATACCACTCGCGGATGTCGGGTAACTGCCACTCAAGCTGAATATGGCTGAACGGTGGTGATGGCATGCATACAAAGGGCATGCCTTGCCCCAGGGTCCAGAAGGCGATGCTCACCCCGTCGGCGGTCTGGGCGTACTGGATGCGCGGCTCCATCAGCCTTCCTCCCGCCACCGCACCTCGTACAGCCGCACCGGGTCCTCGAACCCCCGCAGGGCCACGTCACCACGGTCAGCGAGCAGGAAGCCCTTGCCCGCCGCGAGCTCCCGCACGACGATGGGGGCCAGGATCTCGCCCGGCTCTGCTTGGGCGCATATGCGGGCGGCGAGCTGGACGGCGGTGCCGAACAGGTCTTTCTCCTCGGCCACAGGCTCCCCGGCGTTGAGCCCGATGCGTACCCTTATCGGCTGCTCGGCCGACTCGTTGTGCGCGGCGAAGGCCCTCTGCATGGCGATGGCGCATTCCAGGGCGCGGCTGGCCGAAGCGAAGGAGGCCATGATGCCGTCGCCGGTGTGCTTGATCTCGGAGCCACTGTGCGCCTTCAGCGCATCGCGGACGATGCGGTTGTGGGTGCGGAGGACGTCCTGGGCCTTGGCGTCGCCCAGGCGCTGGGTCAGGGCCGTCGACCCTTCCACTATGCCCGGCCTCTCCGGCCTTCAGGCCGTTTCCCCTTCCGCTTGCAAGGCCCTATGCAGGTATGCACTCGATTTGGATCAGGTCTTCAACGGAACCATTCGCGTACTGAAGCCAGGCAAGACAGCAACGCTTGTCCTAGCCAACAATTCTATTCGCAAGTTCACCGTGCCCGTAGTGCAGATCGTCACCGAACTGCTCGCCAGGCGCGGTTTTGCCGAAATCACCACACAAAAGCGCCACATCTCCTCCGCTCGTAGACGTTATCCCTATGGGCTCAGGGGCTTTCGAGGCCTGATGGACTCCGAGTACCTTATACGCGCCGTAAAACCCGCCTCCCCCCCCTGCCACCTCCCGCCTTCCACCTCTCACCACCCCCGCCCCAAATACAAGGGCCGCCCCCCGACGTGTCGGGGGACGGCCCTCCAGGCCTGCCCTGAGCCTGTCGAAGGGCCTGCCTGCCTTCTCTTCCTAGTACTCCATGTGCGGTGGCATCTGCGGCCCCGCCGACGGCGGCTCCGGTATCTCCACCACCATCGCCTCAGTGGTCAGCAGCAGCGTCGCTATCGACGCCGCATTCTCCAGCCCGCTCCGCGTCACCTTCACCGGGTCGATGATCCCCCGCTCGAACAGGTTGCCGAACTCACCTTTCTCCGCGTCGTAGCCGTACTCCGCGTCCTTGCTCCTCCGCACCGCGTCCACCACCACCGAGCCCTCCTGCCCCGCGTTCTCCGCGATGATCCGCAGCGGCTCCTCCACCGCCTTCCTCAGGATGCGAATGCCGGTCCGCGCGTCGCTGCTCAGCTTCTTCTCCAGCTTGTCCAGCGCCGATACCGACCGCAGAAGCGCCACGCCGCCCCCAATGACGATGCCCTCCTCCACCGCCGCCTTCGTCGCCGAAAGGGCGTCCTCCACCCTCAGCTTCTTCTCCTTTAGCTCCACCTCGGTGGGGGCGCCCACCTTCACCACCGCCACCCCGCCGGCCAGCTTGGCCAGCCGCTCCTGCAGCTTCTCCCGGTCGAACTCGGAGGTGGTGTCCTCCATCTGCGCCCTGATCTGCTTGATCCGGCCCTGAATCGCCTCGTCACTGCCGTGCCCCTCGATGATGACCGTCTCCTCCTTGGTGGCCACCACCCGCCGGGCGCGGCCCAGGTCAGACACCTGCGTGCTGTCCAGCTTGCGCCCCATCTCCTCGGTGATGACGGTGCCGCCGGTAAGGATGGCGATGTCCTCCAGGACGGCCTTGCGCCGGTCCCCGAAGGCGGGAGCCTTTATCACCAGAGCGCTGAGAGTACCGCGCAGCTTGTTCACCACCAGAGTGGCCAGGGCCTCCCCGTCGCAGTCCTCACAGATGAGGATCAGGCTCTTGGTCACCTGAAGCACCCGCTCCAGAACGGGGAGGATGTCGGCTATCGCCGATATCTTCTTGTCGGTGATCAGGATGTAGGGGTCGTCGATGATGGCCTCCATCCGCTCGGCGTTCGTCACGAAGTAGGGGGAGACGTAGCCGCGGTCGATCTGCATGCCCTCCACGAACTCCGTCTCCAGGCGAATGCCCTTGCCCTCCTCGACGGTGATCACCCCGTCCTTGCCGACCTTCTCCATGACGTCGGCAATGATCTCGCCGATCTCCGGGTCGTGGCCGGAAAGGGTGGCCACCTGAGCGATCTGCTCCTTGCCAGCCACCGGCCGAGCCACATCGCGCAGAGCGGCCACAACCGCCTGCACACCCTGCTCCAGGCCATGCTTGAGGGCCATAGGGTTGGCGCCGGCCGCCACGTTCTTCATCCCCTCACGCACGATAGCCTGAGCCAGGACGGTCGCCGTAGTAGTGCCGTCGCCCGCGACGTCATTGGTCTTGGTAGCCACCTCGCGGGCCAGCTGAGCGCCCAGATTCTCGAAGGGGTCCTTGAGTTCGATCTCCTTGGCCACGCTGACCCCGTCGTCCACCACTGCCGGCGGCCCGAACTTCTTCTCCAGTATCACATTGCGGCCGCGGGGACCCAGGGTCACCCGCAGGGCATTGGCCAGCGCGTCTACCCCGTCCTTGAGCTTGCGCCTGGCCTCCTCATCGAAAACCAGCATCTTGGCAGGCATACCTCTCCCCTCCTTGACCTATCCCTGACGAAGAGATTACGGGAACAACAATCGCTTTCTAGCCTTGCAGGCGGGCCAGGATATCGCTCTCCTTAAGGACCAGGTACTCTTCCTGATCGCCGGGTAGGATGCCCCGCGGCACCTCCTGGCCGGAGTACTTAGCGAAGAGGACGCGCTCTCCTACCTTCACCTCGATGGGAACACGCTTGCCGTTTTCATCCAGGCGGCCGGGCCCGACAGCGACGACCTCGCCCAGCTGAGGCCTCTCCTTGGCGGTGTCGGGGATGACGATGCCGCTGGCCCGCACCTCCTCCTGCATGATCTGTTTCACCACGACGCGATCGCCATAGGGAATGACCTTGGCTGACGCACGCTTCTTGGCTGGCGGACGCCTCTTGGCTGGCACAACCATCCCTCCTTTGCACAGTTACCTACTTAGGACAGACAATTTAGCACTCTCCTCAGAAGAGTGCTAAATTGTTAATCGCATATTAGCCCATCGTCCCTCTGCGAGCAAGGGCAACTAGCGGTAAGGAGAGCGAGAGATCTCGCCTCAGCTTCTATGCAGGCCTATCTTCTTGTACTACCTCGCTCAGGCTCCCGTGATCTGGCTAGCGCAGCCTTGGGCCGGCTCAGGTCCCGCCCTTACCCCTTGATCTGCTACACGGAAGCGTGTAAGATCCTTGGGCAATGGTAGCTAAGGGGAGGCGGAGACGAGGGCCTGTGTGGGACGCCCAGCGGGTGAGGGCCCTGCGGCAGCACTTGGGCCTGACCCAGGAGCAGATGGCCGCGGAGATGGGCAGCCGTCAGCAAACCGTCAGCGAGTGGGAGACGGGCCAGTACCAGCCGCGGGGCACCTCGGCCCGCCTCCTGACCCTTATCGCTGAGCGGGGGGGCTTCCGCTACCGGGCCGAGGGTCAGGGGTCAACGGTCGAGAATCAGGAGCGAGACAGGGATTGAGCACAATGCTCTTGGCTCAGCGAGGCCTCATTAACGAGCGAGCGAACGCGGCCAACGAAGGGGCTCAGTCGCTTGATGCCCGCTCTCTATCCCCTACCCCTAGCGAGGCCGAGCTGGTGCGTCTGTGGGAGGGACAGCGCTTTCCCGTTCAGGCCCTGGTCAGCGGTGACGGTGTGCCCCTGCGAGTGGTCTTTCGAGGCCGTTCTTGCACCGGCGGCGCCGGCCCCGACTTTCGCGATGCCGTCATCGAGCTTCGCGGCTGCCAGGTGCGAGGGGATGTGGAGCTGCACGTGCTGGCCAGCGGCTTTCACCGCCATGGCCACCATCGCGACCACGCCTACGATAACGTCGTTCTCCACGTGGTCTTCTGGGACGACGATGGGGAAAACACCCGTCTGGCCTCGGGCCGGCGGGTACCGGTGGTGGCCCTGGGCCCCTGGGTGGCCCGGCGGGCGGAGGAGTTGCAGGCTTGGCTCTGTCGTCCTGCTCTGTGGCAGGAGCCCTGTAGCAGCGCCAGGAAACGGCTGGGGGCGGAAGCGGTGGCCGCCATTTTGGATGACGCGGGCGACCGTCGTTTTCGGGAGAAGGCGGCTACCTTCGCCAGCGCTCTGGCCGAGGAAGACGGCGAGGAGGTTCTCTATCGAGGCATCCTTGAGGCCCTCGGCTACAGCCAGAACCGCGAGCCCTTCCGCCTGCTGGCGCAGGCCCTGCCCTGGCGTCAGCTCCGCCCCTGCATCCGAGCTCATCCACGTCAGGAGAGGGTGCTGGCGGCTGAGGCTATGCTTCTGGGCAGGGCCGGCTTTCTTGGCCCGTTGGCAGGAGACCTGGGCGCTCTCCCCTCCTGGGCGGCCCACAGGAACGGGGTGGAATCGCCTGCTCTGGCCTGGTGCCTGGCGGGGATCAGGCCAGAGAACCATCCGGCCCGGCGTCTGGCCGGGGCTGCCCGCCTCTTGGTCCGCTACCTGGGAAAGGGGTTGTTGGCGGGTCTTCTGGAGAAGGTAGCAGAGGCGTCTGTGGAGGGACCCCGGGCGCTGACGACAGCCCTGCGGGTGGACGATGGCCTTATCGGGCCCGGCCGGGCCGACGAGATCGCGGTGAATGTGGTGCTCCCCTTCGCCCTGGCCTGGGCCCAGGCCAGGCGAGACAAGCCCCTGGCGCAGGCGGCCCTGACCCTCTACCAGCGCTATCCAAAGTTCTCCCTCTACGGCATCCTGAGAAGGCTGACCGCCGTCCTTGGCCGAGAGCTGACTGCGGGCGCCCGCCGCCAGCAGGGGATGCTCGACCTCTTCCACCGCTACTGCCGCCAGGGTGGCTGCAACCGCTGTCCGCTGGCGTAGAGGGTCGATGGACAGGGGTCAAGGGGCAAGTATCCGTCGGCTCTTGCTATCGTCTTCGAGCGAAGGTAGGATGGGCATCGCCCTGACCGGCGGCAGTCAGGACGTGAGGGCGAAGTCTGGAGGATAGGCCATGAGACCGAAAACGGCTTTTCTACTAGTCTTGGCTGGCTTGGGTGCGCTGGTGGCTGGCTGTGGCGGCGGTGAGGAGGAGACACCGGCCACACCCGCCCCTAGCCCGTCGCCTGCCAGCGAGGAGACGCCCACCATTTCCCTGCCTGACCCTCGCCTCAAGGGAGAGATGACTTTGGAGGAGGCAATCCTGAAAAGGCGGTCCAGGAGGGACTTTAGAGACTCCCCCCTAACTTTAGGGGAGATCTCCCAGATCCTTTGGGCCGCTCAGGGCATCACCGACAGAGCGGGGCTGAGAGCCGCTCCTTCGGCAGGAGCGCTTTACCCCCTGGACATCTATTTGGTGGTAGGCAAGCAGGGGGTGGATGGACTAGGGGAGGGAGTATACCACTATCTTCCCCAAAGCCACTCCTTAGAGCCTACCCTGGAAGGAGACGTTCGCCAGACCCTAGCTCGGCTTAGCTCAGGACAGATGTTTATCGCTGAGGCCCCGCTGAGTTTGCTGATTACTGCGGAGTATGAGCGGACTACGAGCAAATATGGGGAGCGGGGGATGCGCTATGTCCACATGGAAGCGGGACATGTGGCTCAAAACGTTTATCTTCAAGCGGAGGCTCTAGGGCTGGGCACGGTGACTGTGGGAGCGTTCCAAGACGAGGAGATCTCTCAAGCATTGAACCTTCCCTCCAGTTACAGGCCCCTCTATGTGATGCCTATTGGTCATCCAGAGTGGTAGCAATGCCAGGGCTGCGCGCCGCCTCCCTAGTGCACTAGCATGTGCTGTCCCCAGGTAACGGCGACGCCAGACCGCTGGAGGTGAGACCCTTCGCTATGCTCAGGGTGACAGCCACCGCTAGCGTCATTCTGAGCGAAGCGAAGAATCAAGCGAAGCGAAGAATCTCAGCCTAGGCGCAGCCCTGGCTGGACATCTAGGTCGAGGCCGTCGCGCTGGCCCTGGCGTAGGCGATAGTAGGCGCAGGATGCCACCATCGCCGCGTTATCGGTGCACAGGGAGAGGGGCGGCACCCGCAGCGGCAGAGATGAGCGCTGAGCTAGCACCTGGCGGAGGAGGCTGTTGGCTGCCACGCCCCCGGCCAGAAGGATCTCCGTCGCTCGGTTCTCCTGGGTGGCCCGCACGGTCTTGGCCGCCAGGGCGTCCACTACTGCCTCCTGGAAGGCGGCCGCCGTCTCCGGGACTGGGGGCGTATCGCCCACTTCTCCCCGGACGAGGCGCAGGACGGCGGTCTTGAGGCCGCTGAAGCTGAAGTCGTAGGGGCCAGCGACGCGAGCGCGGGGCAGCCTGAGGGTTGGCTTGGCTCTGGCAGCGTCCCTCCCGGTGGGTAGAGCCGCCCTTTCGATGGCCGGGCCGCCGGGGAAGCCCAAGCCCAGCAGACGAGCCACCTTGTCGAACGCCTCGCCAGCGGCATCGTCCAGGGTATGGCCTAGGCGACGGTAACGGCCATGCCCCTCCATGACCACCATATCGGTGTGACCGCCGGAGACCACCAGGCAGAGGAGGGGGAAAGACGGCTCCGGGCCTTCGACCAGCCAGTTGGCGTAGATGTGACTCTCCAGGTGGTTGATGCCGATTAGGGGAAGGGTCTGGACCATGGCTATGGCTTTGGCCACGTTCAGGCCCACCAGAAGGGAGCCTGCCAGGCCGGGGCCGTAGGTCACAGCCACCGCGTCCAGGTCGCTGAGGCGGCAGCGGCTGACCTCCAGAGCGGCCTCGATCACGGGGACAATGTTCTCTAGGTGCTTGCGGGAGGCCACCTCGGGCACTATGCCGCCGTAGCGGGCGTGGAGGTCGGCCTGGGAGGCGACGATGTTGGCCAGGATGCGCCGGCCATCCTCGACTACGGCGGCAGCAGTCTCATCGCAGGAGGTCTCGATGGCCAGAACCTTCATGGCTCGATGGGCAGAAAGGCGATCAGGAGGGCGGAGAATTCGGGCAGATGGCGCACTAGCGAATAGAGCTCGGGGAGGATATCCTGCGCCTCGAGGGCGAGGAGGCCCTCCATGACGTGGTCGTTGGCGATGGAGGGCAGGGAAGTACTTGTCAGGAGAAGGACATCCCCAGCGGTCACCTGACAGCGGCTGAAGGTCGGGTAGAACTCCGCGGCGATGCCGATGGGCTCGACCGCTGTTGCCTCCTGAGGGGATAGCGACCGCAGCTTGCCCTGACCGCGACAGTAGGCAAGGGCCGGCCCGGCCTGGGCAAGGTACGCCTCGGCCCCTCGCAGCGCCAGACAGGTGGCGCCGGCGCCCACCCGGTGCTCCCGCAGACTCCTATCGTTCCAGTCCCGCAGGTGGTTGTGAGCGGCCCGCAGAGAGGCCAGGAGAGCGCCGGTGACGGACAGCCTCTGCTGGCGGAAGAGGCGACCTATGACTGCCACCAGGGGCTGGCAGAAGTCCTCGCTGCCCGGGAGGGCGGGCTCCACCAGGACGTAGAGGTCAGTAGCGAGGGCGCTGCCGCGAGCGGGGAACACGCCCAGCCAGGGACCCTGCTCGCGGGCCTCGCCGCCAACGATGCAAAACTGACCGACCCAGATCTCGGTAACCATTCTCCCGCCCAAGGATTATAGCACCTGGAGGTCGATCATAAGCACCCCGCTTCTCGCCAGAGGCTGATCACAAGACCTAGGACTACTCCGGGCCCGTTGCACGCTGCATGGCTGGACAGGAGGAGCCTCAGCTCGTGCGCTTACTTGACCGCCACATGCAGGGCGATAGGCCACAGACGGTAGAGACGATGGCCCACGCGGCGAAAGCCCCTATTTCGCATCGCCTCGGCCAGTTGCCGGGCATCAGGAAACTGGCTCAAAGATATGGACAGGAATCTGTACGCCTCGGCCTGGCTGGCCAGCCAGTGGCCCAACGCGGGGATGAGCCTGGCCAGGTACAAGGCGTGAAGGGCGGCCAGCGGCCGAAAGGGAGAGCGAGTCAATTCTAAACAGACCACTCGCCCGCCAGGACGCACCACCCGATGCATCTCAGCCAGGGCCAGCCCCAAGTCAGCGACATTGCGCAAGGCGAAGGCCGTAGCCACGCAGTCGAAGGTGTCGGCGGCGAAGGGCAGTCGCAAACCGTCGGCCAGGAGAAATTGAAAGCGGCTTGCCCTTGGCCGGCTTCTGGCTTTGGCCCGGGCGATGGACAACATCTGGGGACAGCTGTCTACAGCTACGACCTGCTCGGCTCGGCCTGCCAAGAGGAAGGCCAGCTCACCGGTGCCGGTGGCCATATCTAGAGCCAGGCGACAGCCCTTGGGAGCAGCCAGGGCAGCCGCGGCCTGACGCCAGGCGGCATCACGGCCGAAGGTCATGACCCTGTTGAGCAGGTCATATCGATGGGCGATGCGGGAGAACATCTGGCGGTTATTCTCGGCCGCCAGATGGTGTCGCGTGGGGACAGACATGGGTCCGGACAGCGGTTCTAGGGACTAGCCGCCTCAGAGCTAACGGACGCCTTCATCGGCGAGGGGGCGGATGCGGTAAGTGCAGGCCCGCTCGCCGCGCAGCAGGCTTCGCACCAGACGGGTGTCGGCGCCCGTGAGGAGACGGACGAGCTCGAGGTGAAGGGTGCAGACCGAGCTGTCCTGCTTAGCCATCTTGGAGAGGGGGCAGGTGAACTCGTGCAGGAAGAACTCGCCGTCCCGCTGCTCCCAGTCCACAAGGCAGCCTTGCTCCTGCAGGATGAGCGCCGTCTCCTCCACCCGCTGGGCCAGGCTCTTGCCCTGCACTCGTTGCCAGAAGGACTTAGCCATCCGCTGGGCTACTCGGTGCAGGAGCTGATAGAGGCGTTCGCTGCCCTCGCTGGCCCGGATCTCCGCCAGGAGGGCGGTGGCCAGCTCATCGTAGCTCCTGGGGAAGAGGGAATCGGCCTTCTCGGTGAGGGTGTAGACCAGGGTGGGGCGTCCCACGCGGCCGCGTTCCTCGCGCGCCAGTACCAGGCCGTCGCGTTCCAACACGGTGAGGTGCTGGCGGATACCGGTGGACGTCAGGCGCAGAACCTGCCCCAGCTCCTTGACGGTAGTCCGTCCGTGCCGCTGCAGATGCTCCAGGATCTGTTGGCGTGTCGTCTGCATGACGTCTCCGCTTTGCTCGGGGCGGGTGAAATGCCATATTGATTCCAGGCCGGCCCACCCGGTTTAGACCGTTTGCACCAAAGATTCTATCATATCTGTCAAAAAACGTAAACTCTAGGGAAGCCTACTTGGTGAATCAATGACCTCCGACGATTTCGACCCTCTGGCCCAGAAAGCCCGGGCCGATGCCCTCGTCGAACAAGCAGCCCTGCGCCTGCGAGAGCTCCTGCGGGAGGCGGTGAGCCATCTGGACCCTTTCGCGCCTTTCCCCGGCGCCCTCTTCACCTACGCTATCGAGGCCGAGCCCGCTGCCATCTCCATGGCGAGCGTGGCTGTGTGGTGGTCTGCCCCGATGGCGAGCTCTACGAGCTGGTGATAGGGGCAGAGCCTTCGTCCTTCCCTGATGAAACGGCTGACCCTGTGGCCCTGCGCAAGGAGGAGCTCAAGAAGCTGGATGACCTCCACCCGCGCGATTACCTGATCTACGCTTATAGCGCCTTGACCCGTGTGGTGGAGATCGTGCTGGAGCAACGGGAAGTGAAGGGGAGCTAGACGAAAGTGCCGCCTACTCCAGCACGATCTCCCCGCTCTTGCCGCCCGACTTGCGCGCCAGGCGCACCCCCTCGATGCGTATGCCCCGGTCGGCAGCCTTGCACATATCGTAGACGGTGAGCGCGGCCACCGCCACCGCCGTCAGGGCCTCCATCTCCACCCCCGTCTTGCCGGTGGTGCGCACGCTGGCGGTGACGTGTAGGGCACTCTCCTTTTCATCCGGCTGGAGCTGGACATCGATGTCGGTGAGGAGAAGGGGGTGGCAGAGGGGGATGAGTTCATGGGTCTTCTTGGCGGCCATAACGCCTGCCACCTGGGCCACCGAGAGGACGTCGCCCTTGGCCACCTGCCCGGCTCGGATGAGGGCCAGGGTCTCGGGTTTCATGTAGATGCTGCCCTTGGCTATCGCCTGGCGGGCCGTGTCAGCCTTGGCGGTTATATCCACCATGCGTGGGCGGCCCGATTTGTCTAGGTGGCTGAGCCTACGCGCCATGACTAGAGAATTCTTTCCCCCGCCTGGGGGCCGGAAAGACTGTGGACCTCGCTGACCTTCACCCGCACCGCCGCCTTGGGCTTCCACTCGGGGGGAAGTCTGCTGGCCTCCAGGTCGTATAGCTCGCCCGACTCGTGGATCTCGGCCTCGCCGATGAAGCGGAACCCCGCCCGGCCTGCCCAGTCCACAACAGCGATGGCCACGCGAGGGTCCCTCTTGACGTTCTCATAGTGGTGCTTGGCGGTGACCTCGGCGTAGGCTAGGCTCTCGTCGTCGAGGACGTGGGTCGACATCTTGGGCCCTACGTTGGGCGTACCATCGGGGTTGATGGTGGCCAGCACCTTGGCTACCTCGACTCGCCCCACAAGGTCCTTCATCTCTTGGGTCAGTTTGACCATCGCTTTCTCCTTGCTAATGGCCCAGGGTCATCAACGAACGCCGCCGGCAGCTCTCTACCCTCCGATCTGGGCCATCTTGCGTCGGCGGGGGCGATTGCCGTCCCCCAGGTGGTGGGCATCGGGCTTGCCCTCCAGCGCCTCGAGGACGCGCTGGCGCAAATCATCGTCGCTGCCGCCCCGGCGTAGCGTCTCCTTCAGGTTCACCTCCTGGTCGGTGAGGAGGCAGGGGCGGATCTTGCCGTCGGCGGTGAGCCGCATGCGATTGCAGGTGGCGCAGAACTGGTCCTCGCTGAGAGGGCTGATGAAGCCGATGAGTCCCCTGGCCCCGGGCAGGCGATAGTATTTGGCCGGGCCGCCGCCTGCGGTGGACTCCGCTACCTCCAGAGAGCCCAGCGCCTCCTCGATCTGCCGTTTCACCTCCTGGCTGGGAATGAAGCCCAGGGCCCGGGAGGTGTCCCTGATGCAGGTCTCCTGCTCGTCCATGAAGGGCATAAGCTCGATGAAACGAACCTGCCAGTCCTCCTCCAGGGTGGTGCTGGCGATCTCCGCAATCTCGTCGTCGTTGACCTCCCGCATGACGACCACGTTCAGCTTCGTGGGAGACAGACCTGCATCGCGGGCGGCGGCGATGCCCGCCATAACGGCCGAGAGGTCGCCGTGGCGAGTGATCTGCCGAAAACGCTGCGGCCGGAGGGTATCCAGGCTCACGTTGACCCGCCTCAGGCCGGCGGCGGCCAGCTCGTGGGCGTAGGAGGGGAGAAGGATGGAGTTAGTGGTGAGAGAGATGTCCTCGATGCCGGGCGTCTGGCTGATCCAGCGCACCAGGTTGACGACGCCTTTGCGCACCAGGGGCTCGCCGCCGGTGAGGCGCACCCTGCGCAGGCCCATGCTTGCCGCCACCCGGATGATGCGGGCGATCTCCTCCAGGGTGAGGATCTCCTGGTGGGGCACGGAGGGGATGCCCTGCTCGGGCATGCAGTAGACGCAGCGCAGATTGCAGCGGTCGGTCACGGATACCCGCAGGTAGTTGATCGAACGCTGGAAGGGGTCAATCAGTGGCGTGGGCGGTACGAGGCCGTTGCTGGTGCTCATACAGCAGTTCTTTCAGTGTCTCGCGGGCTATCTGGGCCGCCCGCCCGCGATGACTAATGGCGTTCTTCTCCTCCGCCGATAGCTGGGCCATGGTCAGGTCCCGCTCCTGCAGGTAGAAGATCGGGTCATAGCCGAACCCGCCTTCCCCTTGGGGAGCCTCGGCCACCAGGCCCTCGCACTCCCCCCGACACAGCCGTACCCCTCCTTGGGGATCGGCTATGGCGATGACGCACACGAAGCGGCAACCCCGCTCCGAAGGCGGCACCCCCTCGACGTGCTCCAACAGGAGGGCCATCTTCTCTTGGTAGGTCGCTCTCTCCCCACCGAAGCGGGCCGCCCGTGGCCCCGGCTCGCCTCCCAGGGCGTCCACCTCCAGGCCGGAGTCATCCGCCAGGGAATGAAGGCCGCCCACCTGAGCGGCCTCCAGCGCCTTCATTTTAGCATTCTCTTCGTAGGTATCGCCAGTCTCCTCGGCGGGCAGGCTCAGGCCCAGCTCGCTTGGCGCCACCAGCTCCCAGCCGCAGTCGGCCAGAAGCTGGCGGTACTCGGCGACCTTACCGGGGTTGTTGGTCGCCAAAAGGAGCTTGGGCACGCTAGTCCAGCGGCTCCCAGCGATCGGCCAGCTTCTTGGCGATGGACGGCATGGTGGTGTACTCCATCTCCTCCAGCGGCAGGCGGTGCGGCTCGAAGGGGCCATGCGCGCGCATGTAGTCAGCTATCTCGTTGGCCTTCTGGCGGGTGTGGTCGTAGCTGGGGTCATCGAACATGTCCCTCGGGCCCACCAGCTTGCCGTTGGCCAACTGGAAGCCCAGGGCCACGATTCGCGGCGGCCCATCGAAGCGGGTGGGGTGGGCGTCCTTGAGGCCCACCGGCATCCAGGGGCCATGGTGGGAGCCCCGCATCCAGCCCTCAACGAGCAAGGGGAAGGCGAAGGGGTCCATAACCTCCCCCACGGCGGGGAAGTTCCCCTGAGCGCGCACCACGCATACCGGGTCGTCCTTGCCCACGTAGCGGCCGGCGATGAAGGAGAGCCGGTCGGTGCTGGAGACGGCCCCTATCTCGCCGGTGGCGCGCGAGAAGACCCTCTTCACGGCGTAGCGGGAGGGCGCCCCCAGAAAGATGAGCAGGTCGTATATCTCCTCGGGCGCGTCGAGCATGATCTTCTTGTGCTCGACCACGTCCTGCACATCGAACCTGAAACCCTGGTGGAGGCTGTCGGCGATCACCAGGCCGGCGGTGGTGAAGGGGTCGGCGAACATCTTGTAGAGGGGCATGTTGAAGGAGCCGGCCGATGTCTTGTCGCCCATGAAGACGATGATGGGCTCGGAGGGGCGCTCCTCGATCTCCATCTCTGCCGAGCCGGGGCCGGCGCCGCGGATGTTCCCCGAGAAGGCGTCGGTCAAGAGGTCCTGGCCGGCACCGTACAGCTTCAGCTTCTTGGCCACCTCGGTGCATTCTATGAAGGTGTCCCAGGCCAGGCGATGCACCGGCTCATAGTTCTCCCCATGCTCGTGGGTCATGATTAGGAACAGGTCATCGCCGCAGTAGGTCACGTGGTGATCGACGAGGAGACCCTGCTGGCGCGCCTTCTCCACCTCCTCACGGCCCTTTTCCAGCACCTCGGGGTGCATGGCCGAATGGCCCACATAGCCACCGACGTCGGCCTTGATAGCGCTAATGGTGATCACAGCGTACCTCCTCCGGCTGCAACTACGAACCGAAACGGCTGCTCCCGGGGAAAGGGCGGGGAACGATCATCAAGCATCGAACCGGTCGATTCCTTTCCGCACGAGCAAGGCCATGTTACTGGCGGCTGTCCAAGCCGTCAACCCTGCCCAGCGCTAGCCTCTGATGCCTCCAGACGCCTGAGTACTCTGCGAGCCAGGCGGCGGGCTAGCCTCTCCCACTGGCGATGCTCTTTCCTGGGGGCACGAGCCAGAAACTGCCGCAGCTCTTCCGCCATCGAGTGCCCTTTGCGGCGTGCATCCTCGTCATCCAGCGGTTTGAACCCCTGAAGCTTGCGGGGGCCTTCTCGGCCTCCTTCGCTGATGTACCAATCGCGGAAGCTGGCCCCGCAGCCGCTCAGAAACAAGAGGTAGCCCAGAGGCGTCGCCACCGGCGGCACGCCCAGGGTGAGCATGCGCTCGGTGAGCCGTTGCCCCTCCGATTCGTATTCCACCATGAGGTGGCCGCCAGGCGGGATGAGCTGACCCAGCAGGCGGAACAGGCGGCGCTCTAGCCCGCGTGCCGCCAGGTCCAGCCCTTCGCCGCCCTCGAACGCGGCGCTGTCTTCATAGCGGATCACGTCGATCCAGTTGTAGGCGGGATAGCGACCGCTGTTGTGCAGACCCAGGAGCAGCGGCTCCACGCTCAGGCGGCCGTCGGCGAGCTTCAGAAAGGCCTGGAAATAGACAGCACCTACAGCATTCTTCGGCCCCAGAAGCACCAGCAACCGGGCCGGGCCGACGACACGCCCCTGGAGTCGACCCAGGGGGTGGTCTTCCCGCGCCGGCAGGGACCAGCGCCGCTCCAGAAGGGCGCCGATGCGTCGGCGGTCGCCCTGGTGAGGCAAGATGCGCTGCAGGTAGAGGTGGGCATTGCGTTCGCTCATAGCCCCGATTGATCATACAGTTCGTACGCGCTCCTGTCTCGTTGAGCCAGCGGAAAGGGCGGTGCTATAATCCAGCAGACCATCGGGAAAGGAGACTGGCAGCATGAATCTGGTCATCAAGCTGGCCTACGGGGTAGCGATCGCCGTTCTCATGGTGCTGACGGTCGTCTTTGCCATCCGCGCCGCCTACGAGCCACCGGACCAGCCCAGATACGGCGATCCCTCC
>Ga0209979_1001620_pt1 | contig 23980 bp, 22 predicted proteins | sample AnhtaG_FD_183114 | JGI IMG/M metagenome (GOLD analysis project Ga0209979, IMG submission 183114) | Deep subsurface microbial communities from Anholt, Denmark to uncover new lineages of life (NeLLi) - Anholt_01485 metaG (SPAdes) (version 2) | ecosystem: Environmental > Aquatic > Marine > Oceanic...
AGGCGAGCCGTGCGGTCGATGCGGCTGTCGCTGGCGAACAGGCCCCGTCGGGCAGGCCAGATGAACAGGCTGGCGCCTCGGCCAAAGCCCATGAAGAAGGTGCACTCCTCGATCCCAGGGATGAAGTGGGGAATCGTCACCGGTTCGCTGTGGCCCATATTCCACACACTGATACGGCCGAAACGGGGGAACTCCACCAGCCGCTCTTCGCTGCACGCTGGCACCATCACTTGTCTCCCCTCGCGCCAGGCAGCCACTTCCCCGGTAATGATATGCAACATATGCTTGAGCACCGCCTCGCCGCCGCCTGCGTTCAAGGGCTGGAACACGCTCACGTCCACCCGCCGCGCCCGGTCCATCTGCTGGGCGAGGTAGCGGATACACACATTGGAGAGGCCAGGGCTGGTACCGAGGCCGGTGATAATGATGCGGCCCGCCTTTCGAGCAGGCTGGTCGAATTCGGCCAGCACCTCTTGGGCGGCGCTCCATTCATCGCAGATGCTGGCGTAGTCGACGCCCGCTTCGATGGCTGCTCTGACTAGCCGGGTCTCGAACTGGTAGAAGGGGCCCAAGGTGGAAGCGGCCACATCGTAGCCTTGCATTGCCTCGACGAGAGCGTTGTGGTCGTTGGCGTCCACCGCCTTGACGTCGACCGGAGCGCCCCGGCCGCGCAGGGTGGCGGCAAGCTTGTCGGCGGCAGCGACGCTGCGGTCAGCGATGGTCACGTGGTCGACGCCGGACGCGCTCACCAGGTCCTCGACTGTCCTGCTGCCCACGTCTCCGGCGCCTCCGAAAACGATGGTCCTCATCCCTCGCCTCCTTCATGCTGAATCCTCGCACTGATCGGCCACCTTCACTGTACGAGGCTGTTGAAAAGCGCCCCGTTCGCCCTTCGACAGGCTCAGGGCGAGCGGCCTTGAGTTGCTATGCATATCTCCGCTCGTGGTGAGCCTGTCGAACCATGAACGGAGATAATGGGTATTTCAACAGCCTCCTACATCATACAGCGTCTAGGGCGATGTGCTGTGTAGCCGGTCTCGGAGTGTCGCCAGCAGGTCGCCCTGGACCTGCAACCGGTTGGCTTCGGTCAGCAGTATGACCTCGACTTCGGGACGGGTCTTAACAGCGTCTGCCCAGGGATGCGGTGCCAGCATGATGCTTCCCAGTACGGGCTTGCCGCTGTCCAGCGCCGACAGCACTGCCTGACGAAATCGGTTTGAGAACAGCTCCATCTTGCCGATCTCATCGATCACCACCAGGGCAGCGCTCGCCGTGGCCCGCTCGATGGCCGGCACCCCCACGCCGTCGATGGCCTCCAGGTCCACGCCGTACTTGCTCACCCTGCGACGGCTGGGGCTGTGGACGCTGGCCATGGTGACGGTCTGACCGTCCAGGGTGGTGAGGGCGAAGCCCTCGCGCCGACCGCCGCGGCGGACCTCCTCCGTGTAGAAGCCGCCGGTGGGCACGCCCAGGTCCTCCGCCAGGCGGCGGATGAGGGTGGTCTTGCCGCAGCCGGGGCGGCCGGTGAGGAGAAAGGCGGTCTTGCTCTGAGGCATGGCCTAGCGCCTGAACAACCTGGCCGCTCACCCTGTGCTGGCGCTCTGACTCGACCGCCACACCGTCTCGAAGGCCTGGTGGGCTGCATCGTCGTAGAGGACGAAGACGACTCGCTCCAGGCTGGTGCCGCTGGTGCTGTGCCTTTGCACAACGTCCAGCATGATGCGAGCGCACTCTTCGAGGGAGAAGCCGCCCACGCCCGTGCCCAGGGCGGGAAAGGCGATGCTCTTCAGTGCCAGCTCATCGGCCCGGCGCAGGCTGTTGTGGGTGGCCTGGCGGATCTTGTCGGCGTCGGTGCGCAGGTCGCGCCCCATTACCGCCGCGTGGATGACGTAGCGCGCCCTCAGGCGACCGGCGCCGGTAGCCACGGCCTCGCCGATGGGGATCGGCCCCTTGGCTACCGCTTCGTCCTCGATCTCTCTGCCACCGGCGCGCTTGATCGCCCCGGCCACGCCGGCGCCCATCCAGAGGTGGTTATTGGCGGCGTTGACGATGGCCTCGGCATCCTGCTGGGCGATGTCGCCGCGGGCAAGAAGAATCTCCATGGCGAACCTCCACCGAGGCGGATCAGCCTCGGGTTGACGGCATGAGTATAGAGCAGCCCTGGGTGGTGTCAAGGCGGGCCGACGGCTAGCGGGACATCAGGAACAGCGTGCCCCACATGGCGGTGACCACCAGCCAGTGGAAGACCAGGCAGCCGGCCAGATTGCCAGTGCGCTGGCGCAAGAGGCCCAGGAAGAGGCCGCCGGCGAACAGGCCAAGCAGGGAGGCTATCTGGGCGAGGGCAGCCAGGGCGGCGGGGGAGGCGACCTCGCTGTCCTGGATAGTGCGGAAGTTGATGACCAGGTGCCAGAGGGCGAAGGTAAGGCTGGAGGCCACGAGGGCCTGTCGCTGACCCCAGGCGACAGTCATCTTGGCCAGCAGAACGCCCCGAAAGAGGGCCTCTTCGAAGAAGTCGGTGCCCAGTGGTTGGCGCACCAAGACCCAGAGGAGGAACCCTCCCCACGTCTCTTCCTCTATGTCCTCGTGGCCGATGCCGTTCTCCAGGCCAAGGGGGAATACGAAGTAAAGGACGACGGGGAGGATAACGACGGCTCCCAAGGCTGCTCCCACCAGGGCGCTCCTGCCAGCGTTGGTCAAGGTGATGCCCAGGGTGGGAAGGGGCATTCCTTCGATTCTCACTGCCCATAGAATTAGGAGAGCCAGAAAAGTCAGGCTGCCCAGGATAAAGGCCCAATCGAATCCAGTGCGGACGTCGTCGGGGGAAAGGGAGACCAGATTGCCGTAGGCGATGATGAGTAGGGCCAGGACCACAGCGACGGCCGGGTGTCGCCTGATGCCGGGGAGAGCCCTGGCCAGGAGCGGGGGCCTCACACCCGTGCTCGCTTGTTTGTCGCCGATGGGCGGTTGCAGAGTCACGACCTCCGTATACTATAGACGCAACCTCCCGCCGAGCCAATACCGCTTGCTAAGCGACTCCTGATCCTTGGAGAGGTGGTGGGGGTGGCGATGCAGGAGCCAAAGGTGCTGAGGAATGCGCTATGGCATACGAAGGCCGGTGAGGGCTAAAAAGAAAGCCCCCAAGGAACCTTCCTGCTTCGTCCGCCCTCTGGCTTGCCGTCGAACCGTCTGCTTGCGCTTCCGCTTCGCCGGCTCCCCTTTGGGCGGCTCCGCTTACTCAGCCCCTTGGGAGCAACAAACATTATCCCTCAAAACTGGGTAATCTGTCAAGAGGTCTCAGAGCTCCTAGGAGGCGGTGAGACCAAAATGTGCGGTTCTTGGCTCCTGTCTTCTTCCGTCATCTAACATAAGGCGGGAATTCCACCCCCCTAACTTACGACAGGAGCTCTTGTTTCAGAGTGCCAATGAAGGGAAGATTGCGGTAGCGCTGGCGATAGTCCAGCCCATATCCCACTACAAACTCGTCGGGGATCTCAAAGCCGACGTAGTCGAGAGGCACGTCCACCAGGCGGCGCGCTCGCTTGTCCAGGAGGGCGCACACCTTGAGGGAGGCCGGCCGGTGCGACCGCAGGCGCTCCAGAATGCGGTTCAGGGTCATCCCGGTGTCCACGATGTCCTCCACCAGGAGGACGTGCTGCTCCGCGATACTCAGGTCGAGGTCTTTGAGGATCTTCACCGCTCCACCACTATCGTCCTCGTATGAGGAGATGGCCATGAAGTCCACCGATACAGGCAGAGAGATATGACGCAGCAGGTCGGCCATGAAGAAGAAGACGCCCTTGAGAACCCCCACCGCCATTGGCGCCTGGCCGGTGTAATCGCGGGAGATCTGGGCGCCTAGCTCGCCCACCCGTCGTTGGAGCTTGCTGGCGCTAATCAGGACGCGGTCGATGTCCGGCAGTTTTTTCGCCTCGGGTGGGCCATAGCCGTACTTGGCCAGCAGGCGCAGATAGTCCTTCTTATTCAGCAGCTTGACGTTGACCTGCGGATAGAGCTCGCGCAGCAGGCGCACCTTACGGTTCTTCTCGGTGGTCAGCTTCTGCCGGAGGGTGGTGAGCTCTACGTAGAGATTGAGATCGGGCAGGAAAAAGTCGGGGGTGAATGCCTCCAGAATGCGTTCGCCTTTCCGGCGTAGAGGGAAGGTGCGGGGCTCGTACAGCCAGGAGATGCCGTAGAAGTCGAGAATGCGGGCGAACTCGGCCTCGCTCTCGTGGGCGAACTGCACCCGCGCGGCCCTGACGGAGGCCGGCGGGGGCATAGCCTTGGCCGCTGTCGCTGAGCGACGTGCTGGCGAACGTCTGGCCATTCCAACTCTATTTTAACTCGCTTAGAAGCTATGTTCCACTGGGCAGGCCTTGGTCAGCCTTCCAAAGCTTGATAGGGGCCGCCTATTCGTATATTATCGGTTTATAGTCCGATGTTTTCTTCAACGGTATCAGGTATGCTACGAGCTTTACGACGAAGGGGGTTGCTGGTGGTAGTTCAGGGCGCTGCCGGATAACTTGGGGCTCTAGGATGTATTTGCCAGGTGAATCCGTGGGAGGCGTCACTATGCAGGAGAAATTTCGCACTATCCATTATGGTATCGGTGCCATAGGCGGCGAGGTCCTCAGGGTAGCGCTGCAACGGCAGGACATCCAGGTGGTGGGGGCCATCGACACGCATCCGGCCAAGGCTGGCCGGGAGCTGGGGGAAGTCCTGGGCCTCGGCCGCCAACTGGGGATCAACATCAGCTATGATGCCGAGTCCTTGCTTCGGGAGACATCGGCGGACGTGGTGGTGCAAGCGACCACCTCTCATCTGATGACGGTCTATCCCCAGTTGGTGCAGGCGGTGGCCAGCGAGAAGAACGTTATCTCTAGTTGTGAGGAGCTGTCCTATCCCTGGGCTGGCCAGGGCGAGCTGGCGCGCAAGCTGGACAGGAGAGCCAAGGAAGCTGGCGTCACTGTCTTGGGGACGGGCATCAACCCCGGCTTTGTGATGGATGTCCTGCCGCTGGTGCTTACCAGCCCCTGCCAGGAGGTGCGGTCGATAGCTGTCACGCGGGTGGTGGACACATCGACGCGGCGGCTGCAGCTTCAGATAAAGCTGGGCACGGGGCTATCTCCCACGGAGTTTCGCTTTCGGGTGTCTGACGGATCGATAGGTCACGTAGGGCTCAAAGAGTCGCTGTTCATGATTGCTGAGACGATGGGCTGGCAGCTCGATGAGGTGAAGGAGTCCATAGAGCCGATTCTGGCCAAGCGGCGTTGGGAGACAGGCGCCTTTATCGTGGAAAAGGGGCGCGTGGCTGGGGTGCGCCAGACAGCGGTGGCGATGGCAGGCAACCGCGAGGTCATTCGCCTCGACCTCCAGATGGCGATGGGGGCTGAGCAGCCCCACGATTCGATAGTGATCGATGGCAAGCCTCCTATGAAGCTAACGATCGCCGGCGGGATCCAGGGCGACCAGGCCGCGGCGGCCATAATCGTGAACTTGATCCCGGCGGCAGTAAGGGCCCGAGCCGGCCTGCTGACCATGCGCGACCTTCCCTTCATCCCCTGGTGGAGCGCTCGGGGCTGGTGGAAGGAAGTGCCCCATGACGAGCATCTTAGGGTCCTATAGCAGCCTGCACCCCCGCTCGGTCCAGCTCTACCAGCAGGCTCTACAGACGTTCCCCAGCGGGGTAACTCACGACGTCCGCTTTCTGCCGCCCTTTCCCCTGTACATCGAACGAGCCCAGGGGTGCCGCAAGTGGGACGTGGACGGCAACGAGATCATCGACTACGTGATGGGCCATGGAGCCCTCATGCTGGGGCACAGCCATCCGCTGCTGGTGGAGGCGGTGAATACCCAGATAGCGAAGGGCACCCACTACGGCGCCTGCCACGAGCTGGAGCTGACCTGGGCAGGCTGGGTGCAGCGCCTCATCCCTTCGGCGGAGAGGGTTCGCTTCACCAACTCGGGCACGGAAGCCACCCTCATGGCCATCCGCCTGGCCCGGGCCTACACAGGCCGCGATAAGATCCTGAAGCTCAGCTATCACTTCCACGGCTGGCACGACAGTGTGATGGGGGCCCGCTATGGCCAGCCCGAGCTGGAGCGGATCCCCGGTGTGCCAGCAGCCACCCTGATCAATCAGGTGACCATTCCCCAGAACGACATCGCCGTGGTGGAGCGCACCCTGGCCGAGGATGGCGATATCGCCGCCGTGATTGCCGAACCCAGCGGTGCCTCCTGGGGCACCCTACCGTTGGTCAGCGGCTTCCTGGCCCAACTGCGGGATGCGACTGAGCGTCACGGGGTGCTTCTTATCTTCGACGAGGTAGTGACGGGCTTCCGCCTCTCGCCTGGGGGCGCCCAGAAGCTGTACGGCGTCCTGCCCGACTTGACCTGCCTGGCCAAGATCCTGGCGGGCGGCCTGCCCGGTGGCGCCGTGGCCGGAAAGCGTGACATCCTCGCCCTCATGGGGTTCACCCAGGATATGCAATGGAACCTCTCGCGCCGGTTCTTCCATCCGGGGACGTTCAACGCCAACCCCCTGTCGGCGGCTGCTGGCTCGGCCATGCTTTCCCACATCGCCGACGGTCGGCCCCAGGCCCACGCTGACGCTATGGCCCAGCGCTTGGTGCCGGCGATGAACGAGGCGCTGGAGAAGAGGGAGATCCCCGGCTGCGTCTACGGGCTCTCCTCTATGTTCCACATCGTGCTGGGCAAGGACTGTCCACGCCCCAGGGACGGCATCGCGTGGCCCTGGGATGCCGCTAACGGCGCTCCACCTCCGCGGACAAGCCTGGACGTGGCGCTGGCCCTCAAGTGGGGCTGCCTCAATAACGGCGTCGACCTCATGAGCTTCGATGGCGGGCTGATCTCCGCCGTTCACCAGCCGGCAGACATCGACGCCACCATCGAGGCCTTCGACAGGACCCTCGCCCAGATGCGGGAAGAGGGCATCCTCTAGAGGGGCGTTTACGATGCCGGAGGGGACGGGCTCCCGATTTCGCCGTCCCACAGCGCTACAATCACGGCCTGGAATGCCTTAAGCCAATCGGCCACCTGCGTCAAACAGGGGGCATGTTATAATGCTCCCCGTGAGCCCTAGCGAACGGCGCATCGTCCTCTATACCTCCGCCGCCCACAGTCTCATCCACATCCTAGAATGGACCTACGCCGCCCTGCTGATAAAGATCAGCGACGAGTTTGGCCTAGGCTTCTTCGCTCTCGGCGCTCTGGGAAACGTCTTCGCCTACACCTTCGGCTTCGGTGCCCTGCCCTCTGGCCTTCTGACCGACCGTCTTGGGTCGCCGCGAGTCCTCTACATTTGCCTCCTCGGCAGCGGCCTCAGCGCTGTGCTAGTAGGTATGTCTCAGACGTCGCTCATGCTGGGGATCACCCTGGCCCTGATGGGCCTGATGATGGGGTTGTACCATCCGGCGGGGATCGCCCTCATCGCTCAGCGGGTGCGTCAGCGGGGGATGGCCCTGGGCTTGCACGGCGTGTCGGGCAACCTGGGCATCGCGATCACGCCCCTGCTGGCGGGCGGCTTGGCTTTCGCCTTCGACTGGCGGGCGGTCTATTTCTTCCTGGCGGCCCTGACGGTAGCCTTGGGCCTCTTCCTGCGAGCGATCAGCCTGGGCGGTGAGACCCAGCGGCCAGAGGTAGCGCCAATGCCTGTCCAGCCCTCCCAGCGGGGTGGCGGCTCCCTCACGCCTCTCATCCTGATCTACGGCGTCTTCGTGCTGAACGGCTTCGTCTACAGTGGCAGCCGCACTTTCCTGCCCACCCACATAAGCTCGGAGGGGAGCGAATCCATCGGCGATTCGCTGGCTACGGGGGTCTTGCTGATGGGGGCGGTGGGACAGTACATAGGCGGTTCCCTGTCGGAGCGCTTTCCCTTGGAGCGTCTGGCGCCCCTGATGCTGATAATGGTGGTGCCTTGTCTGATCGTCATGGGGACCACAAGCGGGGCGCTTGTGGTGGTGGCCTCGGGTGCCTTTGTGCTGTTTAGTTTTGGCGGTCAGCCCATATACACTGGCCTCATCGCTGACTATACGCCCGGTCGCCTCCTGGGCCGCAGCTACGGCATCTCCTTTTTCGCCGCGTTCGGGCTGGCCTCGGTGGGCTCCACCTACGCCGGCTTCTTCGCCGATAGGTGGGACACCACATCGGCGGTGTTCATGGGTCTTGTTCCCTTCGCTGCGGTGGCATTCCTGATAAGCATCGGCCTGTGGCTCATCTGGCGGCGACGGCCCGGGCGCGAGGAAACTGTGCGGAGGCAGCTGTCGCCATCGTTGTGAAGAGAGTTTTCATGACGTTCACGGGCCAAATAGTGTTACATTATTGTGCCTTCGATCGTCTAATGTTCGATGGCACGAGCGACGTACATGACAAACAATAGAGAAGCCCAACAGGCTGGCCTGGAGCGGGCTGACATCCGCCAGAACGTATTGCAGGCCGTCAGCCGCTTGCCTGCACGCCAGCGGCGCCTTCTCCTCCTGCGCGAGCTGGAGGGCTTAAGCTATGCCCAGATCGGGGAGACGATGGGCATCTCTCCGAACAAGGTGCCAAAGATGCTGCATCGGGCCCGCCAGGGGTTCAGGCAAGCGTACTCCAGCCAGGTGGGGGGCAGGGAGCGGAAGGAGAAGTGCCGCCGCCTGGGGCATCTCCTCTCTGCCCTTTATGATGGTGAGTCGCTGGGGCCGGAGCGGCGGAGAGCGATCGAACACCTGGCTGAGTGCCCTGACTGCCGCAGGATGCAGGAGAAGCTCGCTTCGACCTCCGAGCTTCTGGCCACCCTGGTGCCCACACCGGCTCCGCCTGGGCTGGCCGACCGGATCCTGGCTCGAACGACCGTCAGTGGGATGTTGCTGGCTGGTGGCGGCGGCACGATCTGGAAACTTCCCCTCATGCTGCTGGCCGGTGGCGGGTTCATAGCCGCTGTGGTGGCGGTGGTGCTCTTCCTATGGCAGGACTCGGAGTCACCCAGTCCCCTGGTGCTGCCGCCGGCGGCCAGCCCCACGGCCACTCCTACGGCTACTCCTAGGGTCACCGCCGTTGCCAGCGCCTCGGGGACACCTTCGGAGCCTCCGGTTCTCACTCCGGCAGTGACGCCCCTCTCAGAGGAGACGATCACTCCGATACCCAGTCCTTTGGCGACGGCTTCGCCCACACCTATGGTAACGGCGACTCCCAGCCCTAGCCCGACACCCACGCCGACACCAACGCCCACGCCAACGCCTAGTCCCACTCCATCACCCACACCTGTCCCTGGGCCCGGAGGCATACAGGGCTCGGTGCTCTGCCAGGGCGAGGCGGTAGCCGGGGTCCAGGTGACCGTCTCCGGCCCGTTTCCTCAGGGGGGGCAGGTCTGGTCGGGCGTGACAGGAGGGGACGGCAGCTTCAGTACGGGACTCATCTTCGATGCCGGTTCTTACGTTGTAGAGATCCTCTCGCCTGGTACCGGCTATGACAGCGCACCTGTGATCGTACCCGCTGGCAGCTACGCTAGTGTGTTGGCCCAGTGCACCGTAGCATACGGGCACGGCCGCTGAAGTAGCTAACGCCAATCTGCAAGGTCATATCTGGGCCGACGGTATCATCTTGTCTGGGCCTTAGCAAGCGCTGTCCAGTGTAACGCTGGTCATGCCTCCACGTCTCTTCTATCGAGACCCCCAACGTTAGCAGCGGGGGGCCAAGAGTAGGCTTGTCTTGTTTGATGCCTGAAGGCAGGAGGCAACAAGCGTGGAACTCTACGACGATGGCAACCAGGACGATCAGTCTTCCTTCATCGGTGAGGACAACGTGAATGCCGGTCGCTCTCCCTCGCCTTGGTCAGCCGACGAGCCTCAGGCTCAAGCGTCTTCGCAGACTGCGACGGCTGACGAGGAAACAGCGACGGCTTTCTTCCCTGCGCAGCCGCGGACACTGGCTGACACCGGCCTTTCCAAGGCCTTTCTCATGGACCTGGCCCTCAAAACCATTCACTACACAGGCCTGCCCTCGGCCACTCACATGACCCAGAGAATGGCTCTGCCGCCCGCCATCGTCCAGGAGCTTCTGACCCTGCTGGCCGACGAGCACCTTTGCGAAGTGTCCAGCTCCACCAACATGATGGCCGGGAGTTACCGCTACCGCCTTACCGCCGGGGGAATCAGCAGAGTCAGGGATGCTCTGGAGAGGTCTCGATACGCTGGACCGGCACCGGTGACCATAGACCAGTACATCGAGGTGGTGGAACACCAGCGAGGAGAGAGGTCACAGCCATCGCGGCAGAGCATCGAGGATGCCCTGTCGGAGCTCGTGCTGGCTCCGGAGGTGACCGACTCCTTGGCGCGGACCCTCCACTCTGGGCGCTGCGCTCTCCTTTACGGACCCTCCGGCAACGGCAAGACGTCCGTGCTAGAGACATTTGCCCGCCACTTGGAGGGCCAGGTGGTCGTTCCCTATGCCATATATGCCTACGGCCATATCATCCGCGTCTTTGACTCGTCCATACACATCCCTGCTCAGGAGAGAGGGAAGGTGGGGCTGCCGCCGGTGGGCTCCGGCGAGTCCGAGGGGAAGGCCAAGGGTGACGAGCGCTGGGCCGTTGTTCGCCGGCCAGCGGTGATAGTGGGCGGCGAGTTGGGTCAGGAGTCCTTGGAGCTGGCGTATGACCCCGCGTCCCGTTTCTATCAGGCGCCGTCCCACCTCAAGGCCCAGGGCGGCATGCTGGCGGTCGACGACTTCGGCCGTCAGAGGATCCGGCCCGAGGATCTGCTCAATCGATGGCTAACTCCCCTAGAGCGAGGCTGGTACTCCCTCACCTTCCACACTGGGGAAAAGATCTCGGTACCTTTCGACGTTCATCTGCTTTTCGCGACGAATCTCAAGGTAGAGCTTCTTCTTGATCAGCCCTTCCTGCGGCGAATCCTCTACAAGGTGGAGATCCCCAACCCTGGTCACGCCGAGTTTCGAGAGATTCTGCGACGGGCATGTGAGGAGCGTTCTATCACAGTCACTGACGAAGCGCTGAAATACGTCGTTCAACGGCTATACGAGGACTCCGCCCACAGACCGCGGGCCTCCTACGCTCGAGACCTGCTGGATATCGTTGTGGAGAGCGCCAGGTACGACAACGCCGAGCCTGTCCTCACCGAGGAAACCTTCGAGAAAGCCCATCGCCTATTCATTCCCGGGCGGGCACACGGCGCGTCCGACACCGCACCTCATCAGAGCTAGAGGACGCCATCCCCGCGACCACTTCGCAAGGTCCAGGCCTGACGCAATCGTAGCCTGGGCCTGCGGTTATACTTCTATCGCCACGGTCCAACAGGGCATCAAGGCGGTCAGCTAGATCAGCCGGCTGGGGTCGGCAGCCTCGTACCTCTTCAGCTTCTCCTCATCCAGCTCGATGCCCAGGCCTGGCCCCTGTGGCACCTTGACATAACCCTCGGCATCGATGCGGAAGGGCTCGGCGAGCATGAAGTCGCGCACCTCGGGCGTCCAGTTGGGCGGGTCGTAGGGGAACTCTAGGTACGGACAGGACCCCAGGGAGGCGGCGAAGTGAAGGTTAGCGGCGAAGCCGATGCCGTTGGTCCAGGTGTGGGGAGTGATGGTCTTGCCGTGGGCCTGGAGCATGGCAGCGATCTGGCGGCACTGGAAGAAGCCGCCGGCGAAGGTGACATCGGGTTGGTAGACGTCGAAGCAGTCCTTCTCCAGGAGGATCTTGAACTCGTGGAAGCCCTGGTTGAGCTCGGCACCGGCAATGCGCAGGTTCACCTGGCGGCGCAGTTCGGCCAGGCCATCGTAGTCGTAGCAGTGAAGGGGCTCCTCCAGCCAGTAGACGCCTAGCTCCTCCAGGGCCCTGGCCATCGATATGGCCGTGCGCAGATCCCAGCGCTGGGGCGCCCGGTCGGGGGCGATGGCCCAGCCGTAGTTGGCATCCACCATGATATCCATGCTATCGCCCACGGCCTTGCGCACCGCCTCTAGCACCCGCAGGTCGTCCCTGGGGTTGGGACGGTGGAAGCGCAGCTTGAGGGCACGGAAGCCCTCGTCGCGGAGGCGCTGGGCATCCTCCACCCGCTGCTCGGGGGAGCGCAGCTCGCCGGTGCTGGCGTAGGCCTTGAGGCGTGTCTGGCCGCCGCCCAGGAGCTTGTAGATGGGCTGGCCGGTGGCCTTGCCGATGATGTCCCACAGGGCCACCTCCAGCGGCCAGGGGCGGCTGATGAAGAAGGCAAAGCTGCGCATGTTCTGAACGTGCTGCTCGATGGCAAAGGGGTCTTGCCCCAATAGGAACAGGCGGGCAACATCCCAGCGGGCGGGCACGCCGCCGGAGCCGATGCCGGTTATTCCCTCGTCCGTGTGGATGAAGACGATGTGTACACGGTGGTTCACGGTGGGCATAGGCTGCCAGGTGGAGATGAAGGGCCGCTCCAGAGGGTGCTCCAAGACCCGGATCTCGATGTCTGTGATATTCATCGTTGCCTCCTTCAGGGGCGAGGGCCGACAATCACGCTCGCCTGGGCGAGTTCGTCCAGTTGCTCCGCTGAAAGCCCCAGCAGGGCCGAAAGCACCTCGTAGGTGTCCTGCCCCAGTGCCGGCGATGGCCCTTTGATGCCGCCCGGTGTGCGGGAGAGCTTGACAGGCGTATCGGGCAGCTTGAGGCGGCCGATGTGGGGGTGCTCCACGTCCAGCAGCATGCGGCGGGCCACGACCTGGGGGTGCTCGGCGGCCTGGGCGATGTTGTTCAGGGGGCCGCAGGGCAAGCCGATGGCATCGAACTCCCGTAGCCATTCGCTGGTGGTCTTCTGGCGTATGGCCTCGTTGAGGATGGGCTCGAGCTCGGCGTGGTGCTCGGTGCGCAGGTATGGCGTGTCGAAGCGAGGGTCGTCGATCAGGTTCACGCGGCCGATGGTGGCGCAGAGGAGCTCCCACTGATTCTCCACCCCCCAGCTGAGGGCAAGAACGATCCAGCCGTCCTTGGTAGGGAAGGCCTGGAAGGGGGTAGCGATAGGGTGGCGGGTGCCGATGGGTTTGGGCAGCTCGCCGGTGGCAAAGTAGCGGATGAAGGCGTTCTCCAGGATGGCGATCTGGCAATCGAGCATGGCGATGTCGACCAACTGGCCCTCGCCGCTGCTCTCCCGCTCGCGGAGGGCGGCTAGCACACCGATGGCAGTGTACAAGCCAGCGGCGATGTCGCCGAGGGAGAGGCCGGGCCGCACGGGCGGGCCGTCGGGCTCGCCGGTGATGCTCATGACGCCCCCCATCCCCTGCACTACGATGTCCAAAGCGGGCCGGAGGCGATCGGGGCCCGTCTGGCCGAAGCCAGATGTGGCGGCATAGATGAGACGAGGGTTGCGCTTGTGGAGGACGTCGTAGCCCAGGCCCAGCTTGTCCATGCTGCCCGGTGTGAAGTTCTCCATCACCACGTCGGACAGATCGACGAGGCGCAGGAAGAGATCCCTGCCCCGCTCCGTCTTCAGGTCAAGGCAGATGCTCTTCTTGCCGCGGTTGATGCTGAAGAAGTAGCAGCTCTCGCCGTTGACGATCGGCTCGGTGAGACGGGCGGCGTCGCCGTAGGGGGGCCGCTCCACCTTGATGACGTCGGCCCCCAGATCGCAGAGGATCATGCTGGCGAAGGGCCCGGCCAGCACCCAGGTGAGGTCGAGGACTCTGATTCCTTGCAGGGGCCCCGCCATTTTCCCCCTCCTCGCGCGATGTGGATCAAGCCGCGCATATGATAGCAGGGAAGGGTAGCCAAGGCCTAGGCCTCTCGGTCAGGCCAGAGGTAGGGGTGGATGGGGTGAGGGGACTCTACTTGATGGCGAGAGCAGTTGGACTAGGCTGGAGCTTCCCCCTGGGTGCTGAGGGTAAAGCGCGGGCCAGCGGGGGTGTCCTGGCAGTCGATGGTGGCATCTCCCAGGAGCTCAGCCACGTCAGTTCCCACCAGCAGGACATCGGCGTCGCCGCTCTGGACGACCTGGTCGTCCTCGCGGCGCTCATCGAAGGCGAATTCGAACTTGCCGTCTCGATTCACCAGCCGCACGACCTTGCTGCCACTCTCTTCGTGTTCTTTCTGGATCTCGCTTAGAAGCTGGGCGGCGTGCTCAGTCACTGTCACCATCAGCAACATCCTCTCTGTGGAGCTACCCTATTCGACGATTGCTACCACTGGGGACGGTCAGACTGGGGACGCTCAGCCTTTTGCTTGGCGAAGCACTCGTCGCAGTAGACTGGCCTGTCCAGCCTCGGTTGGAAGGGGACCTGGCACTGAGCACTGCAACCGCTGCAAACGACGTCGTACATGATGCGCTCGCCGCGGTCGCGCCCGGAGCCGCCGCGCTCGGACCGCCTGGCCTGACGGCAGGGCGGACAGCGCTTGGGGTCCTGGTACCCTCTGGCAGAGTGGAATTCCTGGTCTTCCGCCGAGAAGGTGAACTCAGCGCTACAATCGGCGCAAACTAGGGTCTTGTCTTCAAAGGCCACTCGATGACCTCCTTCGCTAATCTCGGTTAAGCCTCGGTCATCGAGCGACTCTCGCTTTGGGGCTTTGCCCTCGTGGGATGCCGACGCCGGAACGTTAACCTGATCCTATGCTAACACCAGCAGTTTGGCCTGGCAAGCTCTGCTGCGCTCAAGAATCGCTAGCCCATTGCCGCTGCGAACCACGCGAGGGCGGTGGGCAGCGTGAGGGGGACTTGCGCACCGATCCGCTAGGAAGGTGGAGAGCTAGGCTCGCCAACTCACCTCGTACAGGTGCACGGGGTCCTCGAACCCCCGCAGGGCCACGTCGCCTCGGTCTGAGAGCAGGAATCCTTTGCCAGCCGCAAGTTCTCGGACGACGATGGGGGCTAGAATCTCGCCGGGCTCTGCTTGGGCGCATATGCGGGCGGCGAGCTGGACGGCGGTGCCGAACAGGTCTTCCTCCTCGGCCACCGGCTCCCCGGCGTTCAGGCCGATGCGTACGCGGAGAGGGATGTCTGGATTCGATTCGTTGTGCTGGGCGAAAGCACGTTGGATTTCGATGGCACATTCCAGGGCGCGGCTCGCCGAAGCGAAGGAGGCCATGATCCCGTCACCGGTGTGCTTAATCTCTGAGCCGCTGTGTGCTTTCAGGGCGTCGCGGACGACGGCGTTGTGGGTGCGCAGAACCTCCTGAGCCTGTGCGTCACCGAGGCGCTGAGTGAGAGCAGTGGAGCCCTCCATGTCGGTGAAGAGGATCGTGAGAGGCGCACCAGGTGCGGGTGCTTCGGCCCCCGCTGCGGCCTCCTCGCCCTCGCCCAGGAACTCTTCAGTAGCCCGTAGCACAGAATCGGCGTGGCCAAGCCAAGGGAGGTGGATATTTCCTTCCAAGGGAACAAGGCGGGCATTCGGGATCAAAGCCGCCAGCTCCCGACCTAGCTGGAAGGGCATAGCCCGATCCCGCTGGCGATGGATCACCAGTGTGGGAACTCGAAGTCTGGGGAGGAGGTCAGCCACTTCAATTTGGTAAACGAGTGCCAGCAGTTGAGCGGCCATCTCTGTGGTAGCAGATTCACGCTGGAACCTGGCCAACCATGCACCGGTGTCGGCATCGGCGCCAGGTACAAAAAGGTCAGCAAGGGCCTTCGAACCGACCCCCCAGTGAGCGCGAACCAGGGAAAGCAGCGATGCCTTGAATTCGTCCTTGCTGATTGCGCCACCACGGGCATAGGTGCCGTAGAGGATAAGGTGGGTGACACGCCGAGGTTGTTTCGCGGCGTAGGCTAGAGCAATAGGACCGCTTTGGGAAAGGCCGAATAGCGCGAGGTGGTTCAGCCTGAGATGATCGATGACGGTTTCCAACCCCCGGACTTCCGCCTCCAGGGAAAAGTCTGTCCGGTCTCGATCGGAGAGACCTGTGCCATGCTTGTCGTAAAGCACGACGGTGTGATGGCGTGCCAACCTCTCGTAGAAGGCGCGCCAGGGTTGGTGTTCCCAGTTTAGCTCCAAGTGGCTGACCCAACCTGGAGGGCAAACCAACGCAGGCCCCTGGCCCACGGTGGCGAAGGCTATCCGAACGCCGTCAGAGGTGGTGCAGAAGCGGATCTGCTGCTCCATGGTGGCACCATTCTACTCGCAGCCGCAAGGGTTGGCAAGGGGACACCAACCGCCACTTGACGCCGGACAGTGGCGCTGCTCCTCGTGTCTTGAGGCCGAAGCGAAGGCTGCCAGTGGTTCGTGGGCTAGACCAGCCCTAGCGATGGAGCGGCCCTCAGCCAGGGCGGAAGTCGGGGTTGCCGTCGTCGCGCTCGGCCACCACCGTCGGCTGTACCCCCAGATGGCCGGCGATGCTCTCGGCGACAGCGTTGAGGTCAGCCTTGCTGAATCCCTGGCCGGTGAACTGCACCCGCCCGTCGGGGTCGACGAGGAAGAGGGTAGGAGTGGCCGGCGGGTCGTAGGCGCAGGAAACGGTCCAGCCGTCGGCGGGCTCGTCAACCAGCAGGGGGAAGTTGGGCTCAAGCCTCTGGGCGTAGCGCTGCGAGGCCTGTTGGTCGTCCTGAGAGACGACCCAGAGATGCCAGCCCTGGTCGCCGTAGGCTTCCACCAGGCGGTTGAGGTAGGGCATGGTCATGTCGCAGATAGGGCAGGCGGTCTGGATGAAGACGGCCAGCAGGGGGCCCTGCGCGAGGGCAGCGGCCAGGGAGTAGTGCTTGCCGTCGATGCCGCTGAGGGTGAAATCGGGCGCCTGGGCGCCGAGACTTAGCACAGCCATATCACTTCCTCCAGCACTTCCCACATATACGTCCGCCATCTGTTCTTGTCAACACGTCACCATCATATAATGACTGAGGCTGTTGAAATATCCGTTGACTCCGTTCATGGTTCGACGGGCTCACCACGAACGGAGGTACATATACCAACTCAGGGTCGCTCATCCTGAGCCTGTCGAAGGAAGCCTGTCGAAGGAAGCCTGTCGAAGGGCGAACGGGGCGTTTTTCAACAGCCTCGACTGTTGCCACCCTAATAGTGCCAAGCCTGGAGGGATAGCCGTGCTGGAGGAAGAGATCATCGGCCTGCTGGTGGAAAGCGGCAAGATGCTGGCGGTGGCGGAATCCTGCACAGGAGGGCTCATCGGCCACCGCATCACCCGGGTGTCGGGAAGCTCGGCCGCCTTTCTGGGGGGCGTGATCGCCTACCACAATTCGGTGAAGGAGAAGACCCTGGGGGTGCCAGCGGGTGTTCTGGAGCGCGAGGGGGCGGTGAGCGAGGCCACGGCGCTGGCTATGGCGGAGGGCGTGCGACGCCTGCTGGGGGCAGACATCGGCCTGGCCGTCACCGGCATCGCCGGCCCGATGGGCGGCACGGAGGACAGGCCGGTGGGGCTGACCTACGTCGCCCTGTCGGCGGCGCCGGACGTGCTCATCTGCGAGAGGCATCTGTGGCGGGGCAGACGCCAGCAGAACAAGGACAGCTCGGCCATGGCAGCCCTGTCGCTGCTGCAGCGCCACCTGAGGAGGGCTAAGACGGGCCGATGACCGGCTGGGTGATGCCCACGTAGGCGATAGTCTCTCCCAGACGCGGGGATTCTTCGCTTCGCCAGATTCTTCGCTTCGCTCAGAATGACGCGAGCCACCGCTGTTACCCTGAGCACAGCGAAGGGTCTCAGCTCAACAAGGCCAGCGTCGTCACAGCTCGGGGGCAGTACAACCTACGGCACTGCCTCGACGATCATGGTCATGCCCTGACCGCCGCCGATGCAGAGGGTGGCCAGGCCACGCTGAGCCTGCCGCCGCTGCATCTCGTAGAGGAGGGTGGTGAGGATGCGAGCGCCACTGGCCCCGATGGGATGGCCCAGGGCGATGGCGCCGCCATTGACGTTCACGCGCTCCCAGTCCCAGTCCAGCTCTCGCCCCACGGCCAGCGACTGAGAGGCAAAGGCCTCGTTGGCTTCGATGAGGTCGATGTCCTTCAGCTCCAGGCCGGCCTTGGCCAGGGCCTTGCGGACGGCGGGCACCGGCCCCATGCCGGTGATGCGCGGCTCGACTCCGGCTGAGGCGTAGCAGCGAATCGATGCCAGGGGGGTAACGCCCAGCGCCTCTGCCCTCTGGCGAGAGGTGACGACCACCGCGGCGGCGCCGTCGTTGATGCCCGAGGCGTTGCCCGCCGTTACCGTGCCGTCGGGCCTGAAGGCCGGCCGCAGGGAGGCCAGCTTCTCGGCGGTGGTGTCCGGGCGGAAATGCTCGTCCTTCTCGAAGGCGACAGGCGGGCCCTTGCGCTGAGGCACCTCCACCGCCACCACCTCCTGCGCCATGACGCCGGTGTCCCAGGCGCGGGCTGCCTTCTGGTGGCTGGCGGCGGCGAATTCGTCCTGGTCCTGGCGGGAGACCTCGAACTCAGTGGCGATGTTCTCGGCCCACACCCCCATGTGGTGATCCTCGAAGGCGCACCACAGGCCTTCCTCGATCATGCTGTCGATGAGGCTGCCATGGCCCATGCGATAGCCAGAGCGGGCCTTGGTCAGCAGGTAGGGGGCGCCATTCATGCTCTCCATGCCGCCGGCCACGACGACATCGGCGTCGCCGAGGGCGACGGCCTGGGCGGCCAGGGCCACCGCCTTCAGGCCCGAGCCGCACACCTTGTTGACGGTGGTGGCAGGCGCGGTGACGGGAATACCGGCGGCCATTGCCGCCTGGCGGGCAGCCCCCTGTCCGACGCCCGCCGACAGCACCAGACCCATGATCACCTCGTCCACCTGGTCGGACTGGAGGCCCGCCCGGCGCAGGGCCTCGGCGATGGCCACCGCGCCCAGCTTGACCGCCGGCACGTCGGCCAGGCTGCCGGCGAAGGTCCCCACCGGCGTGCGGGCTGCGCTCAGTATGACTACATCGTTCACGTCAACCTCCATCTAGGCTGCTAGACTGGGCCTGCCTGTTGCTCGGGCAGGCTGGTTGCCTGCTGCACCGCCGTTCGCGCCGCCTCGTTGCCTCATGCGCCCTACGACTCGGGTACGAGCACCATCTTGCCCATGACCTCGTCCTTCTCCATCAGTGTCTGGGCCGTGCCCGCTTCCTGCAAGGGAAAGGCGTGGGATACGACCGGCTTGATGTGGCCGCTCTCCACCCAGCGCAGGCCCTCAAGAAGGTCGGTCTTGTTGCCCATGTGCGAGCCGAGAAAGTTCATCTGTTTGTTCCAGAGGAAGCGGAGGTCGGTAGGCGCTTCGAAGCCGGTGGTGGCGCCGCAGGTGACCAGGGTTCCACCCCACTTCAGGCTAGCCACGCTCTGCTCCCAGGTGGCATTGCCCACATGCTCGAAAACGATGTCCACCCCCCGGCGATTGGTGATCTCGCGCACTTTCTCTAGCACGTCCTGCTTCTTGCGGTTTATCAGGTGTTCGGCTCCCAGCGTATGGCAGAACTCCAGCTTCTCGTCGCTGCTGGCGACGGCGATGGGCTGGGCGCCGAAGACGCGGCAGATCTGGACGGCCATGCTGCCCAGGCCGCCCGCTGCTCCCCATACTAGGACGAAGTCGCCCGCCTGGATTCGGGCCCGCCCCACCAGCATTCGCCAGGAGGTGAGAAGGACGAGGGCTAGGGAGCCTGCCTCCACCCAGCCTAGCCCCTTCGGCTTGGGGATGACGTTAAAGGCGGGCACCTTGGCGAACTCGGCGTGGCCGCCGTCGAGAGGGCCGGTCTGGAAGCCCCAGATCTTGTATTGGCGGCAAAAGGTATCCTGACCGTTGGCGCAGAACTGGCAGGTGCGGCAGCTCAGGCCGGGGTAGATTATCACCTCGTCGCCGCTCTTGATGTCGGCCACCTCGCTGCCGACCTCTACCACCTCGCCGGCCGCGTCGCTGCCGGAGATGTGGGGCAGGCTGACGCGCATGCCCGGCAGGCCGCGCCGAGCCCAGATGTCGTTGTAGTTGCAGCCGGCCGCCTTCACCTTGATCAGTACATCGTTGGGCCCGATCTTGGGCTCGGCTACATCCTTGTACTGAAGGACGTCCACCCCACCGTGCTCTTCGAAGACTACCGCCTTCATCAACCTTCCCTTCTAGCTACCGCTGACGGCCATCGTTGGTCTACTTGGCAACTGCCGTCTCACTGCTGGTACTTATAGCGTCGAATGTCTGGAATCAGGCTGGCGCCACGGCCCGAAATATAATCGACGGCGGCCAGCCACGCAAGTGCCGGCGCGGCTAGCTCCTCCGGAAATCGACCCTGGCCAGGAAGGATATCAGCGCGTCGTTGAAATCCAGGGGATTCTCCAGGATGGGTGTATGGCCGGCGCCTGCGATGACAACGAGTTGGCTGTCAGGGATCGTCTGGTGCATACGCTGCGACGGTTCCAGGAAAGGCTCGTCCAGCTCGCCGCAGATGATCAGGGTGGGCACCCGCACCTGCGAGAGCTCTTCCAGCAAGGGGCGGCGGCTGCCGATAGCCTGACCGCAGTAGAGGTAGCCTTCTACCGAGGTCATAAGAAACTGCTCCCGCCAAATGTCGATGAACTGGGGGTTCTCTTCGACCAGTTGGCTTCCCAGGGGCGGAGTGTGTGCCATCTCCTCGAACACTGCCTCCATGCCCTCAGTGCGAGCCAGCTCCAAGAGCCGCGCTCGCTCCTGCCAGGGGATGCCCTGCGGCTGGTCGGCGGCCGTGTCCACCAGAACGAGGGCCTTCACCATCTCTGGATAGCGCAGTATGAACTCCTGGGCCACCATGCCCCCCATGGAATGGCCAATCAGATAGCACTCGGGCACGGCCAGCGTGTCGAGGAGGCCATGGACGTCGGCGGCGAGAAGCTCCAGGGAGTAGTCCTCGCGCCGGGTGGGCTTGACCGACAGGCCGTGGCCGCGGAGGTCCAGGGATATGGTGCGATACCTATGGGTGAGAGCCCGCACCTGGAGGATCCAGTTCCGCAGGTTGCCGGTATAGCCGTGGATGAGGACTATGGGGAAGCCCTGGCCCTTCTCTTTGTAGTGAATGTCAAGGCCTTTGATGGATAGATGGGGCATCTCGAAGGCCAGTATACCATCGCTCGCTGAGGCCGTCAGCAGCGGTAAGAACTGGCGACATCTCGCCACATGCCTGTTGACAAGCGAACCGGCCAGCCGTAACATAAGCGCGACAAGCAAATCATTGCAATTGCAACCACTTGCACAATGACCGCTCACCCTACTATTGTCGAAGCGCTGCAGCAGGAGGGCTATCGCCTGACCCCTCAACGGATGATGATCCTGGCCATCATCGACGATAGCATGAGCCACATCAGCGCTGAGGAGATCCACCAGAAGGTTCGCGAGCGCTACCCTTACGTGAACATATCCACCATCTACCGTACTCTCAACCTCCTCAAGAAGCTGCGTCTGATAAGCGAAACGGACCTGGGCGATGGTTATGTGCGCTACGAGTTGCTGGAGAGGGGGCGGCATCATCACCTGGTCTGTCGCCGGTGTGGCGAGAGCTTCGCCTTCGAGCACGATCTCCTCAGGCCCTTGCAGGTTCGCTTGCTGAAAAAGTACGGCTTCGCGGCCGATGTCGACCATTTCGCCATCTTCGGCCTGTGCCAGCGATGTCGCCCAGCGGAGGGAATGGCCGGCGCTAGAGAGGAAGACCAGCATGGCCGTCATTGATCCTTCGACGCTGCAGACCGTCGAGGCCCCGGCCATGCACATCCCCGACGGCTTCGTTAGCGGTCCGGTGGCCGGGGTGGGCTTCGCCCTGGCGGGGGTGGCCATAGGCTTCGCCGTCTGGAGGACGAACCGAACCCTGGGCGAGCGCTTCGTTCCCCTCATGGGGGTGATGGCCGCCTTCATCTTCGCTGCCCAGATGATGAACTTCCCGGTGGCCGGCGGCACCTCCGGCCACATGGTGGGGGGAGCCCTGGCAGCGATCCTTTTAGGCCCCTGGGCAGCCATGATCGCGATGACCTCGGTGGTGGGGGTGCAGGCCCTCATGTTCCAGGACGGCGGCCTGGTGGCCCTGGGAGCCAACGTGTTCAACATGGCGGTGGTGGCCTGTCTGGTGGGCTACGCCGTGCACGCGGGCTTGATCCGTTTCAGCCACCTCGCTCCCTGGGTACGCTACGCGGCTGTCTTCGCTGCTGCCTGGTTATCGGTGGAGATCGCTGCTATAGCGGCCTCTATCGAGCTGGCTCTGTCCGACACCTCTCCTCTCAATGTGGCCCTACCGGCGATGGTGGGCGTGCACGCCGCCATCGGCATCGGTGAGGGTTTGATCACGGTGGCAGCGGTGGCCTTTGTCTCCGCCACCCGCCCCGATTTGCTCGTGGCGCAAGTGCCTGTGATGGAGGACTAGAAGATGAAGCTCCGCTATTATCTTGGCCTGCTGGTGGTCGGCATAGGAATAGCCCTATTGATCACTTTCTTCTCTCCCTTGGCTTCGTCTGAACCTGACGGGCTGGAGAAGGTGGCTGAGAATGAAGGCTTCATAGAGGAAGCTGAAGACGCGCCCTATGAGGTCATCGCCGACTACGTACTCCCCTGGGTCGACAACGAAGATCTGGGGACTATCCTTGGGGGGATAATAGGCGTACTTATCGTGGCGGCCATCGCCTTGACTGCTGCCTTCGTGCTCTGGCGGCTGCGAGGTGCCCAGCGGTCGACCTCCGGCGCGGACGGGCCAGGCTAGCGACTTCAGGGCTCGCTGAGAGGCTAGGCGAGCCCTCTGGGAAGACGACATGTCGATTGGCGTTCGCCTCATCGAGCGGTATCAAGCAGGTAGCAGCCTCGTCCACAGCGCGGATGCGCGGCTGAAGCTGCTGCTCGCCCTGGCCTACATCTTCGCCGCCACCCTCACGCCCGTGGGCCACTGGCTGGCGTTCGGCCTGCTGGCGGCACCCCTGGCGGTCGCTGTGGCGGCGAGCAGACTCCCCGCCTTCTTGGTGCTCAGGCGTTCCGCCCTGGCTCTGCCCTTCATTCTGGTTGCCGTGCCCCTCTTGTTCACCAAGGAGGGCGACACGCTCTTCACGCTGCAGCCCTTCGGCTGGACGGCCAGCGAAGAAGGGCTGACAGCCGTTCTCACCATCCTCACCAAGTCCTGGCTTTCGGTGGTTGCTGCCATCATCCTCACAGCGACGACGCCAGCGCTGGAACTGCTGCGGGCGATGCGTGCGCTGGCCGTGCCGCGCATTCTGGTGGCCACGGTATTCTTCATGTATCGCTACCTGTTCGTCATCGGTGAGGAGGCCCAGCGCCTCCTGCGAGCGCGCGATTCCCGCAGCGCCAGGCTGGAAAGCGGCAAGAGCGGCGGCAGCGTGTGGTGGCGGGCCAGCGTTCTGGGCCACATGGTCGGCTCTCTCTTCCTGCGCAGCTATGAGCGCAGCGAACGGATCTACGCCGCTATGCAGGCACGCGGCTACGATGGCGAGCTGCGCTTCCTGGGGGATAAGGCTTGGCGTGTAGCGGAGATCGTTGTGGCAGTGGCCCTTGTTCTCTACATGGCGGGAGTGCAGGTCTATGCGCGGTACTAGGGTTCGAACGGCCGTCGATACCGCCATCGAGATCGCCGATCTGCGCTTCGCCTATCCAGACGGTGTGCAGGCCCTGAGAGGCGTCGACCTCGCCATCGCAGCCGGCGAGAAGGTGGCGTTGCTTGGCCCGAACGGCGCTGGCAAGACCACCCTGCTCCTGCACCTGAACGGCATCCTGCGGGGCAAAGGCGACGTCCACATCATGGGTCAGCGCCTCAATAACGGAAACCTGAAGCACTTCCGGGCTCAGGTGGGCCTGGTATTCGAGAACCCGGACGACCAGCTCTTCTCTCCCACTGTCTTCGACGATGTGGCCTTCGGTCCTCTATACATGGGACTGCCCAAAGAGGAGGTGCTGGAGAGGGTGTGCTTGGCGCTGGATCAGGTAGGAATGGCGGGCTTCGAGGAGCGCCTGCCTCACCACCTTAGCTTGGGCCAGAAGAAGCGCATCGCCATCGCTACCGTCCTGTCGATGAGGCCGGCGATCCTTGCCCTGGATGAGCCTTTCTCCAGCCTGGATCCGAGCGCCCGCCGCGAGCTGATGCATCTGCTG
>Ga0209979_1001621_pt1 | contig 23962 bp, 14 predicted proteins | sample AnhtaG_FD_183114 | JGI IMG/M metagenome (GOLD analysis project Ga0209979, IMG submission 183114) | Deep subsurface microbial communities from Anholt, Denmark to uncover new lineages of life (NeLLi) - Anholt_01485 metaG (SPAdes) (version 2) | ecosystem: Environmental > Aquatic > Marine > Oceanic...
TGTCAGGCTTTCGCCCATTGCACAATATTCGTTACTGCAGCCCTCCGTGGAGGTCCGGGCAGTGTCTCAGTCCCGATGTTGCGGGCCAACCTCTCAGTCCCGCTACCCGTCGCTGCCTTGGTGAGCCGTTACCTCACCAACAAGCTGATAGGAGATAGGCCGCTCCTATGCCGATAAATCTTTGATCATTCGCCCATCAACAAATGATATTATCCGGTATTACCGCCCCTTTCGGAAGCTCGCCCGAAGGCGAACGACGCTATTCCGGAGCACAGGGTACGTTACCTGTCCATTACTAACCCTTACGCCACTAACCATTAATAAATTAATGGTCCGTTCGACTTGCATGTCTTAGCCACGCCGCCAGCGTTTGTTCTGAGCCAGGATCAAACCCTTCACTTTGTATCGTCGAATCCGCCCCCCTGCTTTCTTGCGAAAGCAAGAAGGGAGGATATCGTCAATAAAGGCTCAACACTTTGGCATACGCACCGAAAGTGCCGAATTAAAAATAGTTCCCCGCTTTCGCGGGGACAAGTTTAAGGTAGCTGTGATTGGGCGTATCCCATCACAACAACTGCACTTTCGCTGCTTTTTGGCTTAACTGTTAACTTGTCAAAGAGCTTTCCTGTATTTACAGAACAAATCAGTGGCCAAGCATCATCGTAAATTCTCCACCTGACCACTAATATACCATTTTAGCCTAAATATTAGTATCGTCAATAGAATAAGTTAAAAAAAATAAAAATTTTTTCTTTTTTGCCACAAGTTGCACAAATTTGACTGATTTTTGCCAGAAACCTACCAAAAAGGTTCAAAAGTAATCACGGATTACGCTGATTGGCGCGGATTTTTAGAATTGACCCCTGTCTACGGCGTACGGGGGCAGGCGGGAATTGCGGTTTTGGGTTATTGTTAGCCACAGATTTCGCAGATTTCACGGAATTTAGTTTGGTGATTGGTTAATTAGTGAATGGTGAGTAGTTGGGCAGAGGCCCTACGGGCGAAGTTTCGACTTTGGTTTTTTATTAGCCAGCCGGTGTGGGTGTCGATGTTGCGGTCAAACGTTTCGATAAGTTCTGCAACTCCGGGTGGTACGTTTGCCATTTTTAATCTTTTCCCCATAGGCATTGTTATAGCCAGATTCAGGACAATATTACCATCAAGAGTGGGGAAAGGCAAATGTTAGTTTTGAGTTTTTAGTGTTTAGTTTTGAGTTGTGGAGTGGTTACCCCTCCCTTACGGTCGGGGCTCTGTGGGATACTCGATGCTGGATGCTGGATTCTCGATTCTCGATACTACCTGTGAAAAAGCGATACTTGCAAAAGCCGGTTGTATCCGTTACCTTATCGGTATGGTTAAGACGGAAAAGATAAAAGTCGAAACAAAGGGCAACTGCGATATTGTCAATATTACCGAGCAGGTCAGCGAGGCAGCGGCACAATCGGGTGTCAGCGAAGGAACGGTTACGCTTTTCAACGTCGGCTCGACGGCGGGGATTACGACTACCGAATATGAGCCGGGGCTGGTTAATTACGATATAGCAGCGGCGTTCGAGAAAATCGCACCGGCAAACGGACGCTATGAGCACGAGGAGACCTGGCACGACGATAACGGTCATTCCCACGTGCGGGCCTCGCTTTTGGGGCCTTCTTTGAGCGTGCCCGTCGTTGACGGCCGACTAACGCTCGGTACCTGGCAGCAAATTATCCTTGTAGATTTCGATACGAGGTCGAGAACAAGGACGGTCATCTGCCAGATAATCGGCGAGTAAATAATTGACTATTTACTATTTTCTATTGAAGAAAAACAAACATTCAGGGAGAATAGTAAATAGAAGAACAGTCTTTTGTGGTGTTTATATCTATGGGTACCCGGAGTATAAAAACGGTTTGCGTAATAAGCATACCGCTTATCGGTTTTTTTATAGCCGGCTGTGGTGAGCCAGTTGGTAAAGAACTCGCACCCGAGGCGGATTTAGGCCCTACAATAGGGTCGCTGGCCGAGGTGTTCTCGCCCGAACCAATCCTCGTCGAAGGGTACGGGATGGTAGCCGGTCTTAACGGGACAGGTTCTGCGGAATGTCCGCCACAGATTAGAGCATATCTTACACAATATATTCTGACGCAATTGCCGGAGCCAAAAATAAACATTGAAAAATTTATTAGCAGTCGCGATACCGCTGTAGTACTGGTGCACGGGCTAATACCGGCAATAGCCTCGAAAAACCAATACTTCGATGTAAGCGTAGCTGCCCTGCCGGGTACGCAAACAACTTCTCTGGAAGGCGGCTGGTTGTACGGTGCTGAGCTTAAGATAGCAGGAGGCCTCGGCATAACTACAAAAGTTCTGGCTATGGCAAAAGGGCCTGTCTTCACAGATACACTCAGCACTTCCGGAACAGATAAAAAAAATGGGTATGTTCTGGCCGGTGGGACGGTGCTTGATGATTACAAGGTATGGCTGGTACTTCGGCGTCCGGATTATAGAACCGCAAGCCTTATTCGCAACCGCTTAAACGGACGTTTTGGGGACGACACGGCCAAAGCGGTTGGGCCCGGCCAGATTGAACTGAAAGTGCCGGCTAAATACAGAGAGCAAAAACAAAGGTTCGCCTCAATAGTCAAGGCAACCTATCTTTCCGAGACGCGGGAAGTTACCAGAGAAAGAATAAAGACATTTGTTAGAAAGCTTGCTGCTTCTGAGGACAAGGAGCAAAGTGAAATTGCTCTTGAGGCGATAGGCAACGAAAGTCTTAGCAAGCTGGCTGCGCTGTTGAATTCATCCAATGAGGAGGTTCGTCTGCGAGCAGGGCGATGTACGCTCAATCTGGGCAGCGACATTGGTTTGGAGGCCCTCAGGGAGATAGCAATGGATAAAGGTTCGGCTTATCGAATCGAAGCCCTGGAGGCAATCACCTCGGCGGCGAGTCGCAATGACGCGGCTGCGATATCACGAAGACTGCTGCGGGACGAAGATTTCACAATCAGATTGGCTGCATACGAGCAACTACGGAAATTAGACGATATTGCCATAACACAAACGCTCATTGCGCGTAATTTTTATCTGGAAGAAATCGCACAAACCAGATACACGACGATTTTTGTTTCCCGGAGTGGTCAGCCACAAGTTGTGTTATTCGGTGCGCCGATATCCTGCCGGCGCAATATTTTTGTGGAGTCAGCAGACGGTAATATAACAATAAACGCACCGGCCGGCCAAAAATATGTCTCAATAATGCGCAAACATCCCAAACGGCCCAGCGTAATAGCGCAACTGAAAAGCACCTTTGAACTTGGCGATATTATTCAAACACTCTGCGAAGAGCCCCTCAAAAAAGCTGAGGAAAGACACCTCGGCTTGGGCGTTTCGTATGCCGATATGATAGGCCTTTTGAAGCAGATGTGCGATAAAGGTGCTGTAAGAGCAGAATTTCGGGCTGGGCCCCTACCAAAAATCGACTAATTATCAAGAGAAAACAGACCTTCAGCCGATAACAATAACGCGTATTGGCCAAAAAAGGACTGCGCCGGCTGCGCAATACCAGATACCACCAGCAGGGTGAAAAATGAGACTTGAAAAAATCGTTCTTAACGGATTCAAAAGTTTCGCCGACAAAACAGAATTTGCCTTCGATTCGTCTATAACCGCTATTGTGGGACCGAACGGCTGCGGTAAGAGCAATATCGTCGATGCGGTAAAGTGGGTACTCGGGGAACAAAGTGTCAAGAGCCTGCGAGGCGGGCAGATGGCTGATGTGATATTCAGCGGAAGCAGCAGCAGAAAACCTCTCGGCGCAGCTGAAGTGAACTTATTTATCTCCAATCCCGATGGAACCGCGACAGGACAACTGCCAATTGACGCTGACGAGGTGCAAATTACACGGCGGATATACAAAAGCGGGGAGAGTGAATATCGGATAAACAACAAAACCTGCCGATTGAAAGATGTCCGAGAACTATTTATGGACACCGGCATAGGTGCCAGAGCATACTCGATTCTCGAGCAGGGACAGATTGAGCAGTTGTTAAGCGCATCGAAAACAGACAGAAGGGTCATATTCGAAGAAGCGGCGGGCATAAGCAAGTATAAAGCACACAAGAAAGAGGCACTTCGTAAACTGGAACATACGGAACAAAATCTGCTGCGGCTTGCGGACATTCTGGGCGAAGTGGCAAAGAGACTGCGAAGTGTGAAACTTCAGGCGGGTAAAGCGCGAAATTACCTGCGATACAGCCAAAAGCTCAAGGAGCTGCAGGTTAATTACTCGCTGGTTGAATATCACAAGATAAAGACGCAACTTGGAGAGAAGGAAACTACCCTTGAGCAAGTAGAGGAGCAGCTGGGGCGGCTGGCGGCGGAGGTAGCAAAGAATGACGCCCTGATGAGCAAGCTGGGCGAAGAGAAAATAGAAGCGGAGCACAAGTTAAGCCATACGGACAATTGCCTTGTTGCCGTTGAGAGCAAAATCGAGCAGCATCTTCAACGAATTGAGTTTTTGCGAACGAGAATTACAGAACTGCAGCAAAGAAAGGACTCGGCAGGTGCGAGAGTTGAAAAACTGCAGGAGCAGAAAAACCTCTTTACGGCAGATTCAACGCAATATAAGAGCGAGCTGGCAAACTGCGAAAAGATGCTCGAAGAGAAAAGCCAGGCCGTCTCGCAAATCCAAAAAGCCATCGAGGAAATAAATACCGAATGTGGCTCGCTCGAGGCGGATTTGGAAGATGAGAAATCAGGCATTATCGATATGGTTAGATTGACGGCGCAGCTTCATAACGAAATCCAGAGCATTTCAGTTTATCGCAACAATTTATCCGGCCAGAAGGACCGTCTTGCCAGCCGGGCGGAACACGCCCAAACAGAACTTGAGAAACTGCTTACCGAAAAGGCGCAACACAAGGCCCGCTTGAGCGATATTGAAAAAGTGTTAGGCGAATTGACGCAGAATTTAGAAACCAAACGCAACAAAACAGAAGAAATCAACAGCCTGCTCGCAGTGGACAACAAGCGATTAACCACGAGCCGCGAGGCACGAAGCGCACTGAGCGTCGAGCTGGCGATATTGACGGATATGGAGGGAAGACGCGAGGGACTTAATACGGGTGTTAAAAGCATTTTAGCGAATCGGTCAGTCAATAAATTAGATTACATCGAAGGAATAGTGGCAGATATGATTGCGGCCGATGTCAAATATGCAAATGTTGTTGAGGCCGCCCTTGAGGGCAAGACCGACGCCCTGGTAATCAACAATACAAACAAACTGTTAGCCGATACGGAAACAATCGAAAAACTCGAAGGCAGAGCGAATTTCATCTGTATGGATAAAATAGAGCCGTTCGTGGACGAAAAAGATTTGTCGAAATTGCCGACCGTTATGGGCAGGGTTGTTGAATTCGTAAAATATGAGAGCAAATACGCACCATTAGTCTGGAAATTGTTAGGCAAAACGATAATCGTTGACTCTCTAAAAGAGGCAATCGAATTAGCCAAAAGCGCGGGAGACGGGTATAAATTTGTTACTTTAAAGGGTGAATCGTTAAGCACTGACGGGGCGATAACACTCGGGCCTTTGGGGAAAACAATGGGTTTGATATCACGCAAAAGCCGACTGCGTCAATTGCAGGAGACCATCGCCAATATTACAGGTGAGATTGAGGCGGCTGAAGGACAAATTAAGAAAAATGAACAGGTGAACGAACATCTGTCTAAATTGTGTAAGGACCTGCGAACGGCTGTCTATGAAGCGAATACGGAAAAGATGCAGGCGAGCTCAAAGCTCAGCGTAATAGAACAAAATATAAAGCGGCTGAGGGAGGAGCAGCCGTTGATAGTTAGTGAAATCGACCTGCTGGAAGAACAGATAACCCAGTCGGTGCAGAAGGAATACGATTCGAAGCAGAAATTGCAGGAGTTAGAGGCGGTAAACAGCCAGCGGACGGCGTGTATAGCAGAGCTTGAGGCAAAATACGCCGAACAAAAAGCTGAACAGCAGATACAAACGAGCCAACTTACGGATTTGAGGGTTGCCCTGGGTCAGATTACCGAACACCGTAAGGCACTGAAGCAAACAATTGTAAGTCTGCAACGCCAGATGTTAGAAAACCGGGCGGCCACTGAGGCGGCACAGCGAGAAATTCGAAATTCGAAATCCGAAATCCAAAATTCACAGAGGGACATTCTTAACTGCGAAGCGGCGGTGTCAGAGCTGTTCGTCGAAAAAGAAAAGAACCAGGAAAGCAGCAGAGAGCTGCATAAAGAAATAGAAAAGCTGCTCGAAGAACAAAAACAAACAGAACGTCTAATCCGTCAGAAACGAACTGAGCAAAGCGAGACCGAGCGAAAAATAAGTGAGCTTAAAATAGAACTGGGCCAATTAGAGGTAAGGGGACAGAGTCTGGTTGAAAGAGTGCAAGAGGAATTACAGATTGACCTGGTCCGGTCCTACGAAAATTACAGGGACGAAGAGGTTGACTGGGACAAGGTAAGAGAAGAAATAGCTGAGCTTCGGAGCAAAATTGAACGGCTCGGCAATGTAAATTTGGACGCGATAGATGAGCAGGAAAGCCTCGAGAAACGATATAACTTTTTAAGTAATCAAGTTGAAGACCTGAACACAAGCCGAGTCAGCCTGCAGCAATTGATAAGCCGGCTTAACAAGAAGAGCAGAGAGAAATTCAGGGAGACTTTCGAAGAAATCAGGGTCCATTTCCAGCAGATTTTCCGCAAGCTGTTCGGCGGGGGCAAGGCCGATGTAGTTCTTGAAGATGCCGAAGATATCCTCGAAGCAGGTATAGAAGTAATAGCCCGTCCGCCCGGCAAGGGGACAAGGAGCATATCATTGCTCAGCGGCGGCGAAAAGGCGCTGGCTGCAATTGCCCTTTTGTTTGCGGTTTTCAAGACAAAGCCGTCGCCGTTCTGCTTCCTCGACGAAATTGACGCCGCACTGGACGAGGCAAATAATGAGCGTTTCAATATGCTGATTCGTGAATTCCAGAAGGATTCGCAGTTTATAGTAATCACTCACGCCAAGCGCACGATGAGCATTGCGGACGTGCTGTTCGGGATAACGATGCAGACACGGGGGGTGAGCAAGAAGATAAGCGTCAGCTTCGGCCAGTTCGACGAGGTTGAAGAGGAGGCCGCCGTAGCATAAACGCAGTGCGTATTATGAAGAAGTGCCCCTTTTGCGCAGAGGAAATTCAGGACGAGGCCGTGAAGTGTCGTTTTTGCGGCGAGTTTCTTGATGAAGCCAGTAAGTCAAGAACAAAATGGTATTTCAACACTGCTAATATTGTAATTGCCTTTCTGTTCGTAGGCCCACTCGCCCTGCTGTTTGTATGGTTTCACCCACATTATAAAAAAACTACAAAGATTATCATCACAGTTATCGTTGGTCTGATCACCGCTTTGTTTTGTTGTCTCCTAATAAAGTTAGTTCCTAAAATATGGGAATATTACTCTCAGTTAGGAGGAGTAATGAAGCAACTGTAGCATCGACATACTGATTTTATTTCGTATTGCGTTGTGGGTATCTCGTATTGCGTTCGCTTTTTGCGGCTATTGATAACGGCCCTGCAATATTTAGAGCTTCTAAACAAAAAGAGTATAAAGTCGCCTCGAGCGCAGCCGAGAGGTCTATTAAAGCAGATTTCTCGACTCCATCATCCCGACAAGTCGGGATTCCGCTCGAAATGACAGACATATGCTATTTCATTTTGTTAGAGCCCCTTAGAGCTTTTTGGCTGAAAATTCAATTCACAGTTGAAAGCATCGCTGTTTGTTGGTAAAATCCACCCTCCTTTTTGTAGATATTGAATATAGATTCCTGCTTTCGCAGGAATGACAATTAGTGAAATCTGTGAAATCCGCGGCTAAAAAACTAAGAAGAAAAAACCACAGACTGACACAGATTGAATTTGGAATTCGAAAAAGAGATTCTTCGCTTCGCTCAGAATGACAAAAAGGGAAGGGAATGACAAAAAGGGAAAGTTTGGATGGCGGAAAGACTTGATAAACGTATCTTAAAGAACGGGATGGTTGTTCTCGGTGAGCCGATGGAGGCGGTTGAGTCGGTGGCGTTTGGTTTTATGCTGCCGGCTGGAGAGGCACAACTGCCGGACGGCTGCTGCGGGGCCGGGAGTGTTATTGCCGACTGGATTTTCAGAGGTGCAGGTGATAGAAACAACAGGCAGCTCGGTGACGCACTTGACGGCCTGGGTCTGCATCGCGCCGGCGGGGTCGGCAGCTCGCATATAACCGTTGGGGCGGCGCTGGAAGCCAACAACTTATCGCAAGCTTTAGATTTGTATGCTGATATTATACTCCGAGCCAGCTTGAAGGAAGAGCAATTTGAGTTAGCCAGGCAATTAGCAACTGATGGCGTGCTTGCTTTAGACGATGACCCCCGGCAAAAGGTCATGCTCGAACTGCGAGAACAGTTTTATCCGAGTCCTCTGGGACGCAGTGTTATAGGCCATATCGATGAACTGAAAGCTTTGACGGCCGAGAGTACAAGAGCGATTATAAAGAACAACTTCAACCTGTCGCAGACGATTTTTGCAGTTGCGGGTAAGTACGACTTCGATACGATTTCCCGGCAGATGGAAGATTTGTTTATCACAGACCATCCCCAAGCTCGTCCGCCTTCGGCGGATTCGCTTGAGGCTGCCACCCCTCCACAAGCAGTGGCAAACTTGTCCCCGCGGAAGCGGGGATATACACATATAAATAATGATGGTGCGCAGGTTCATATCGGCCTGATGACCGAGACGGTCAAACCAACCGACGAGGACTACTACAATGCGAGGGTGGCGGTATCGGTTCTTTCGGGCGGAATGAGCGCCAGATTATTTACGGAGGTAAGAGAAAAGCGAGGCCTGTGCTACGCAATAGGAGCGCGGTATCACGGTCTCAAAAGTGCGGCTGGTATAATGTGCTATGCAGGCACGACGCCGGAAAAGGGTCAGGAAACGCTTGACTGCGTAATCGGCGAATTTAATCGGCTCAGTGAAGAAATCAGTAAAGAAGAAATCGAGCGGGCCAAAGTGGGGTTAAAAAGCTCACTAATTTTGCAAAGCGAATCGTCCAGCAGCCGGGCCGGGGGAATTGGAAGCGATTACTATATGTTAGGCAGGGTCCGAAGCCTGGATGAAATCAAGGGTAAAATCGAAGAGACCAGCGTTGATTCGGTTCTGGGGTTTTTGAGGAATAACAAGTTCAAAGATTTTACGGTAGTAACAATTGGGCCAAAGTGCCTAAAGTGAGCTAAAATGAAAAAAATTATCCATAACTTCAGGCACTCCAAACTTCAGGCACTCCAAACTTTAGGCACTTAAAAGAGCAGATTATGGAATTTGAGAAGAAGAAACTGGCGAACGGCTTGTGTTTGATAGGAGAGGTCAACAAATCCGCCAAATCGGCGGCGGTGGGTTTCTTCGTGAAGACCGGTTCCCGTGACGAAAGCGAACAGATAAACGGGGTGTCACATTTCCTCGAACATATGCTGTTCAAAGGCACTGAAAAGCTAAGTGCTCTCGAAGTTAATGAGGCATTCGACAGGACAGGGGCACAATTCAACGCCGGTACCAGTGAGGAAAATACCGTTTTTTATGCCGCTGTTCTGCCGGAATACCTGGTCGAGGTGACAGGGCTGTGGATAGAGCTGATGAGGCCGGCCCTTAGAGATGAAGATTTCAACATTGAAAAAAACGTAATCAAGGAAGAAATTGCAATGTACAAGGACCTGCCGAGCTTCGATGTTATGGAGAGATGCAGAAGTCTGCACTTCGACGGCCATCCCTGCGGCAACAGCGTTTTGGGCAGCGGAGAAAGTATAGATAATCTGACGGCTGAACAGATGCGCTCCTATTTTGCCAGGCGTTATGCACCGAACAATATGGTGCTGGCGTGTGCGGGTAATTTTGATTGGGACCAAATCCGCTCGATTGCGCAAAGCTCCTGCAGCAAGTGGGAAAAGCAGGTTGCCGGCAGAAAGCTGGAACACTATGGAGGGAGCAAAAAGAAGGAGCGAGTCGAAAAATCAAACCTGGCTCGCGAACATATATGCCTGATGAGCCCCGGTGTGCCCGCTCAGGACCCGAGGAGGTTCGCCGCTTCGCTTTTAGGCGTTATCGTCGGCGACGATGTCGGGTCAAGATTTTTCTGGGAGCTGGTTGACAAGGCATTAGCAGAAGCAGCAGCGATGCAATTTGGAGCTATGGACGGGACAGGGACATTTTGCAGCTATATCCGATGCAGCAGGGAGAATGTCCCCAAAGTGCTCGATACCGTCAGGGATATTTTCCGCAGTCTATCCAAAAGCGGCATAACCGATGACGAATTAAGAAAGGCAAAAAATAAGATACTGAGTGCGCTGGTAATAAAGAATGAGCTGCCGATGGGCCGGCTGATTGACCTTGGTTTTAACTGGATATATTTAGAGCAGTATCGCACCATCGAGGACGACATCAGTGCTATAAGAGCCGTTACCGTCGATGACGTTCATTCGCTGATAGAGCAGTTCAACCCGGGCGATTTCACGCAGCTTTCAATAGGGCCTGCACAAAGCTCGATGCTTGATGCTCGATGCTCGTAGAAACGGGAATCCGGAATCGAGAATCGAGATTGCCGGAAATTGAATAAGAGAAAAGGAGAAGAGATATGGAAAAACAAACAAGAAGAGAGTTTTTGAAAACAGTCGGCTCTGCGGCGGCTTCGGCGGGGACGCTGTCGATATTGCCGGGCTGTGCCGTGATGGGCCAGACGACGGGGGCGCAAGGAAAGCGGCCGAACGTTGTGCTGGTGATAACCGACGACCAGGGCTACGGCGATTTGGGATGTCACGGCAACCCGGTTATCCAAACGCCTAATCTCGACCAGCTCCACAGCCAGAGCATCCGCCTGACGGATTTCCACGTTGACCCGACCTGCTCACCCACGCGTTCGGCCCTGATGACGGGACATTACTCAACCCGAACGGGTGTGTGGCATACGATTATGGGTCGGTCGCTTTTGGGCAAGGATGAAGTTACGATGGCTGATGTTTTCTCGGCCGGCGGCTATCGCACGGGTATCTTCGGCAAGTGGCACCTGGGCGACAACTATCCGTTCCGGCCACAGGACCGGGGCTTCGGCGAAGTGCTAATCCACAGCGGAGGCGGGGTCGGCCAGGGCATAGACTACTGGGGCAACGACTACTTCGACGACACCTACCGGCATAACGGCAAGTGGAAGAAGTTCAAGGGTTACTGTACGGACGTGTGGTTTGATAACGCGCTGAAGTTCATCGAAGCTAATAAGGACAGGCCGTTCTTTTGTTACCTTACGACGAATGCGCCGCACGGGCCGTATAACGTGGCGGAAAAGTACGCAGAGCCATACCGTAACAAGGACATTCCCAACCCCAACTTCTACGGTATGATAACCAATATTGATGAGAACATGGGACGCCTCTCAAAGAAGCTGAAAGCGCTGGGTCTTGAAAAGGACACTATTCTTATCTTTATGACTGACAACGGAACGGCCGCAGGATTCCGCCGGGGCAAAGGCTTCAACGCCGGCATGCGCGGCGCCAAAGGAAGCGAGTATGACGGAGGGCACCGAGTGCCGTTCTTTATTCGCTGGCCCGGCGGCGGGCTGACGAGCGGCAGGGACATTGACCGGCTCACCGCACACATCGACGTGCTGCCGACACTGATTGAACTGTGCGGGCTGAAGAAACCGCGGGGTGTTAAGTTCGACGGGGCCAGTCTCGCTGGGTTGTTGAAGGGTAAGGCGAAACGCCGGCCTGACCGTACGCTATTGGTCCACTCGCAGCGGATCGAGCATCCTGAGAAGTGGCGCAAAAGCGCGGTCATGACGGAGCGGTGGCGGCTGGTCAACGGCAAAGAACTTTATGATATAAAGGCCGACCCCGGCCAGAAGAACAATATCGCCAATGCGAATCCTGAAGTGGTTGAGAAGTTGCGCAAGTCCTACGAGGAGTGGTGGAATGACCTGTCGAAGGAGTTCGACAAGTATTGTGAGATTATCATCGGCTCGGACGAAGAGAATCCGTGCCAGTTGATGTCCCATGACTGGCACGGCCCGAACCCGGCGTGGAGCCAAGGAGCTGTCCGCGGCGGCAGCAAGGCCAACGGCTTCTGGGCGGTGGAAGTCGCGCGCGACGGCACATACGAGTTCGGCCTGCGGCGCTGGCCGGTCGAGGTCGATAAACCCATCACGGCAACCATTGCGAAGGGCAAGGCCATAGCGGCGACGAAGGCCAGACTGAAGATTGGTGACGTGGACGAGACGAAACCGATTGAGGCCGATGTGCACGAGGTGACGTTCCGTGTTAAGCTAAAGACGGGCAAGACACGGCTGCAAACATGGTTTACGGATGAGGCGGGCGAATCCCGCGGGGCGTATTATGTCTGTGTGAAACGTTTATAATATGAGCAGGCAAACAAGAAGAGAATTTTTGAAAACGGTCGGCTCCGCGGCGGCTTCGGCGGGGACACTATCGATACTGCCGGGATGCGGCGGGATGGGCCAAGTGGTGGGGTCAGAAGGAAAACGGCCGAACGTCATTCTCGTGATGACCGACGACCAGGGCTGGGGTGACATGCGTTCGCACGGCAACGACAAAATCAATACACCTGTGATGGATAGACTCGCCGCTGATGGAGCCCGGTTTGAGCGGTTCTTCGTCAGCCCGGTCTGCGCACCGACACGGGCGAGTCTGCTCACCGGCCGGTATCACCTGCGCACCGGCACGCACGGCGTGACCCGCGGCTACGAGAATATGCGCAGCGAGGAAATTACAATCGCCGAGGCGCTTAAGCAGGCCGGCTACGTTACGGGCTGCTTCGGCAAATGGCACAATGGCGCGCATTACCCTTATAATCCAAACGGGCAGGGCTTCGATGAGTTCCTCGGCTTCTGCTGCGGACACTGGAACAATTACTTCGATACCACGCTCGAACGCAACGGCCAATCAGTCAAAACCAAAGGCTACATTACTGATGTGCTGACCGACGCAGCGATACAGTTCATTGAGAAGAACAAAGACCGGCCCTTTTTCTGTTACGTGCCCTATAACGCTCCGCATTCACCGTTCCAGGTGCCCGACAAATACTTCGACAAATACAAAGCTCGCGGGCTTGACGACAAACTCGCCTGCATCTACGGGATGTGTGAAAATATCGACGACAACCTCGGCCGGATTCTGAATCGCCTCGATGAGTTGAAATTGAGCGACAACACAATCGTATTTTTCCTGACAGATAACGGCCCCAATTCCGACCGGTACAACGGTGGTATGAAAGGCCGCAAGGGCAGTGTTAATGAAGGCGGCGTGCGAGTGCCGCTGTTCATCCGCTGGCCGGGACATATCAAGCGGGGCACCAACGTTACTCAGATTGCCGCCCACATTGACATATTTGCCACAATCATCGAGCTGTGCGGCGCGGCGATGCCGAAAACGCTGCCCCAGGATGGCGTCAGTCTCGTGCCGCTGCTCAAAGGTGAAACTGCGGGCTGGCCCGACCGTATGATATTCACCTTTAGAAGCCCCCGAAGGCAGACGGGTGAAGTTCCGGGGTCGGTCCGCACGCAGCGCTGGCGGGCTGTCAAAGCCGGTAAACGCTGGGAACTGTACGATATGAGCAGCGACCCGGGGCAGAAGAACAATGTCGCCAAGAAATATCCGAAGATTGTGAAGAAGCTCAGTGCCGCTTATGAAGCGATGGCTGGAGATGTAACCAAAGCCGGCTTCGACCCCCTACCAATCCACATCGGTTACTCGCATTGGCCGGTGGTTACACTACCGGGACACGAGGCCTTTTTGGAACCACCTTCCAGGAAGGGGATTAGTTACCGGGGCCGTTCCGGCTGGGCCAACGATTGGGTCACCAACTGGACCAGCACCGAGGCGTATCCCTGGTGGGAAGTCGAGGTGGTCGGAGCCGGCCGCTTTGAGGTAACGCTGATGTACATCTGTTCAAAGGAGAACGTCGGTGCAAAGGTGCGAGTGGAGATAGGCGGCAAGAGCTTAGAGGGCATAGTGAGTAAAGCACATAATCCCGACCCAATCCCCAGTCCCGACCGCGTCCGGCGCGGTGAAGTCTATGAAAAAATCTGGGCACCGTTAAGCCTCGGTGTTGTTGAATTGAGCAAAGGGCAAACGAAACTTATGGTGAAAGCCATAGAAATCCCGGGAGATATGGCGTTCGACCTTAAGGCGGTGCAGTTGCGACGGGTTGACTAAATGCAAAGGAGATAACCTGTGAAAACCAATATAAAGGAGGACCAAAAAATGAGTATGCTTGATTATACGCGACGCGATTTTTTAAAAACGGTGGGAGTCGGAGCGGCCTCGCTGGCAATGTCGGGCTGTGCCAGTACAGGGCAAGTAACGGGTGCAGAAAGAAAACGGCCTAACATCCTTGTCTTCTTTACCGACGACCAGCGCTTCGACACGATACGCTCGCTGGGTAACAAACACATACACACGGCCCACATAGACTCATTGGTGCGCAACGGCACAACCTTCACCAACGCCTATATTATGGGCTCGATGAGTGGGGCTGTATGTGTACCCAGCCGCGCTATGCTGATGAGCGGCCGGACTTTGTTCGGTCTTGAGGGCACAGGGAAGACAATCCCGGAAAAGGATGTGACCCTGCCTGAGGTCCTGCGGAAGGCCGGATACACGACCTTTCACACAGGCAAGTGGCACCAGGACAAAAAAACATTCGCCCGATGTTTCTCGACGGGGGCCAAGATATTCTTCGGCGGTATGGGCAATCATTGGAACGTTCCGGTAAACGATTTCGACCCTACCGGGAATTATCCGAGGCAGAAGGTATACAGGGATAAGGGCAAGCATTCCAGCGAGCTGTTCAGCGATGCGGCTATCGACTTCCTGCGCGACTACAAGGACGACAAGCCCTTCTTTGTGTACGTCGCCTACACGGCACCCCATGACCCGCGGCAGGCACCTGAGAAGTACCGGCAAATGTACAATCCTGACAAGATTGTTCTGCCGAAGAATTTTCTGCCTGAGCATCCGTTTGATAACGGCGAGATGAAAATCCGCGACGAAAAGCTGGCGCCGTGGCCTCGAACGCCAAAGGAAATCCGCAAACACATCGCCGACTACTACGCCATAATTACGCACATGGACGCTCAGATTGGACGCGTGCTTAGTGCGCTGAAGAAAACGGGACAGGCCAGGAACACGATTATCGTTTTGGCCGGGGACAACGGCCTGGCCGTGGGCCGTCACGGCCTGCTGGGTAAGCAGAACCTCTACGAGCACAGCGTGCACGTGCCCTTGATAATGAGCGGCCCGGACATCCCCCGAGGCCAAAGACGTGATGCCTTCTGTTACCTGCTGGACGTATATCCCACCCTGTGCAACCTGATTGGCGTGCCGATTCCCGGCTCGGTGGAGGGACGCAATCTCGCCGGCATTATCAGCCGAAAGCGGAAGCTCCGGGACACCCTTTTCTTCGCATATAAGGATATTCAACGGGGCGTTCGCGACGAGCGCTATAAGCTCATCGAGTACGCCGTGAAAGGCAAAAGGACAACCCAGCTCTTCGACCTGCAAGCGGACCCGTGGGAGATTAACAATCTAACGGACAATCCAAAGCACGCCGGAGACCTGCGGCGCCTGCGCAAGGAACTGCTGAGATGGAAAGAGAAACTGGGCGACAGCAGTAAGTTCTGGCAGGGCTATGACGCAGAAACTGAAAGCTAAAAGCTAAAAGTGTAAAATTGCCGGATTTCAAAGTTTAGTGCGTCCGCAGTTGGGCAGTCGCAATTTATTCTTGATTTGTCTCGACAATCCCGTTAGACTAAAGCGGTTGTTAGAGGAGATTATAGTGGTGAGTATGGCCGATAGTAACGAACAAACTGATGCCGATATTCTGCAATGTAAAGCGGACATCCTTCGCGCACGGGATATAATACCGTCGGACAAGAAACAAACAGACCAGGAGCCGATTTCAGAATCGGACGAAAAGGCGACACTCCCGTCTGCTGCCGCAGGCGAGACATCAGTTGAAGAACGAAAAAAACCTGCCCCCGGCATTATCCCCGAAGCCCAGGCGGAACAGATAAAGCCGGTCAAAGATATACCAACGGAACCCGCAGACGCAGGGCAGGAAAAGATGCAAATACCGAAATTTGACCTGGCCGAAGAGATTATGGCCGAGCAGCGAAAAATCACTTCAATAAGAAGAAGAGCACCCGACAAAAAGATTGAAGCTCAAAGCCAGGAGGCGGAGGTTGAGCTAATCGGCTCTACTATTGAGCAGCCAACACCGCCGTTATCAGAAGAAGAACAAATCGTTGCAGAGATTGTAACAAGGGACATTGAAAGGTTGTGCAAGCGCGGTACTTCGAGCCTCCATAACTGGTAATTGGTAACTGGTGAATGGTAATTGGTAACTGGTGAATGATAATTGGTAACTGGTGATCAGTTACCATTTAACCAATATTCTCTGCCCTTTAATGCTCTTCTGACCTCGACCTCTCAAAGCTTGATATCGAAGTTTACTCGCACACCTGCGGCGAACTTGTCCTCGTCAATTTTTAGGCCGAATCCCGGTGCATCCGGGACGCTGGAGCGGCCGTCCAGGATTTTATACCCCTCTGCAATGAGCACCGTGTTGGAGAGAGGGTCGTGTTCAGCTCTATAGAAATTAGTGATAGCCCGCCCAACGTGCAACTGCATATAATAACCGACAAGCGACCCCCAGTTGTGAGGGGCTACTTTCAATCCCTGAGGTTTACACCAGGCAGCCTCGGTCAAGATGCCTTCAAAGCCAAACCGGTTCATGTCCCCCTGGAATATGTCAATTGCTCGGGCCTTAATGAACGGTTTGTAAGCATCTAACTTTTTCTGGGTCTCGCCGTCTGCCACCAGGGTTTTCCAGCGGTGCTGGCGTATAAAACGTTTGAGCTCCAGACACTTCTTAATCTCCTCCGGGAACATTTCCTCCAGGAAGGCGAAATTATAGTCAGGCAGCTCCTCCAGGAGTCGTTTGGTCTTCGCCAAATCATAACCGTTGTTGGCATCGACACCGATGAGGACCTTTGGGCCGGCGTGTTGACGAATGGTCTTCAAGACCTCCACATCACGGGCGTAACCTTCTTCCGGCGGCATCCACTTAGCCCCGCGCCCGATCTTTACTTTGAAAGCGCGATGCCCTACAGCCATTCCCATATCAATTTCTTCTTTAAACCGGTCGAGTGGTTTGTCCCTGTATTCCGGAAGTAAATCGCTGAAGTAAATCGAGCCATCATAAACGGGAACCCGCTTTGGATCTGCTCGGCCCAGCCCAGCCCCTTGAAGGGGCGGGGCCAACAGTTTGTAAACCGGCTTTTTCAAAATCTTTCCGATTAAATCCCATAACGGCATCGTCCCGGCGCCCAGTGGTCCGGTCATCCTCCGATTTGCACCCTTGTAAAAGTCAAATGGGTTCTTTCCCAACAGTTCCGCCAGTTCTTTTTTACCTGCCCGACAGTTCCCGATTCCTTCGACTTCCGTATTCGTGAAAAGGCGAACCATCCGGTCGGCAGCCCGTTTGCCGTGCACGCCGAGCCGGGAGTTCTTACCGACCAGCTTAGGCCGTTCGCTAACCAGGTCGAAACCTACGATACGAGTGATGTGTAAATCTTGTGGTATTTCTTTAGCCCAGGTCGAGATAGGCAGAAGAATGGTGCCGGCAGCCGCCTTAAGAAATTCACGTCGTCTCATCCCGTTAGAAATCTTGCCTTTTGTAGAATGTTGCCTGATTATAGAATTTCTAACGGGACTCATAATGAAATCCTTATTCAATAGTTCCCTTTGGGACAGCCACCTTAAAAACAGGTGGCTGTCCCCTCCCTCGTGATTATACCCAAATAGCCCCCCTAACTCCAAGGTTTTTTGGCTGTCCTCCAGCGCATCCTCCTCACCCAAACCGAGGAGGGAGAGGGTGCAGGCAAAAGATTGCTAAAATGCCGAAGATATGCTATTATTCGACGGGCTTACAAGAGTCCTATTGTGAATAATCGAAAGTTGTGAGGGTGCAAAAATGCTATCGCTAAGAAAAAAACAAGCACGGCCAGTCCCGCACCAAAACGAACCCGAGCAAAGTGGTTGTTCCTATCGAATCAAAATGGCGCCCCGCAAAGTGCGTTTTGGTGCGGGACACCGTTGGTTTGCGTGGGTCTTTCCAATTGGGGGGTTGTTGGCGCTGATATGGTTCTTGTTTCGTGTGATTCCGAAACCCTCGCGGGCAACTTATCCGTGTCAGCGGGCGGCTTTCCCGTTAGCTTCGGGCTTTGTGGTCTGGCTTATAACAGCACTCGGCTCAATCACGGCTATTCGTAAGGCAAAACGCAGCTTTGCACAATCGCGTTACGTATTATGTGCAATACTTGTTGCTGTCAGCATCGGGTCTGTATGGTTAGCTCAAAACATTACGACAGAGAAGGTGGTGTTAGCCAATGAGCCGGTCGCAAATGCTCCAATAGGAATTGCCAGGGGGATTTACCCGGGGCGCGTTGTTTGGGTGCACGACCCTGATGCGACCGATTGGGACGGCCCAGGAGACGGACATTGGTGGGAAAGCAGCCACACAAATCAGGCGGTGGTGGACCAGATGATGGGCCGGGCAATCCGCGCACTTGGCGGTGGGGTGAACCCCGCCCCTTTAGCAAAGGGCGGAGTGAACAGTACCGCCGCCTGGGACAGGCTCTTCAAACACTTCAATAAAGCGCACGGCAAGGGGAATGTCGGATATAAGTCAGGAGAGAAGATTGTCATCAAGATAAATTTTGTAGGTTGTATTAAGATTTGGGACAGACGCAAGGTAACAAAGGTCGAAGACTACGACCTGAGGAGCTCTGATTATATGAACACGTCCCCGCAAATGATAATCGCCCTGCTGCGGCAGCTCGTGGATGAAGTCGGCGTGAAACAGGCCGACATTACGGTTGGCGACCCTCTGTGCTACTTTCCGAATGAGTACTATAAGATGTGCCGCGAGCAGTTTGCGAATGTCCGGTATCTGGAATACCTGGGGAAATTCGGCCGAACCGGCGCGAAGTTATCGTCAGTTCCCCTATACTGGAGCACGCCGGATGCGGCGGGAAAGACGACAGACTACGTGCCTGTGTCCTATGTCAAGGCCGATTACCTCATCAATATGGCGAATCTCAAGAGCCACAACGACCAGGCCGGCATAACACTTTGCGCGAAGAACCACTACGGTTCCCTGGTCAGGAAGCCGGCCCGCGCCCAGGGCTATTACGATATGCACAAAGACCTGCCGTTTACCACGCCGGGCATGGGGCATTATAGGCCTCTCGTGGACCTGATGGGGCATAAGCATCTGGGCGGCAAGACTTTGTTGTACTTGATTGACGGGCTTTACGCGGGGAAACACGCGAAAGAAAGGGCCCCAAGAAAATGGAACAGCTCGCCCTTTAATGGAGACTGGAGCTCAAGTCTTTTTGTCTCCCAGGACCCGGTTGCGATCGATTCGGTTGGCTTCGATTTTCTGTGGACCGAATGGGACGATGCCCCCCACAGGTCGGGTACAAACGATTACCTGATTGAGGCGGCGCTGGCAGATAATCCGCCTTCAGGGACGTTCTATGACCCTGACCACAAAGGAAATGTAGTTCGTCTGGCAAGTTTAGGTGTTTACGAGCACTGGGACAATCCGACGGATAAGCGGTACTCTCGCAATTTAGGACGCGCCCTCGGCATTGAGCTGGTGAAGCTGACGGGGGCTGGAAACGACAAGACCGTAGTGGTTTCCACCGGCAACAATAAAGAAGCTGCCCTTGTTGCAGTGGCCCCCGCAGGAATAGCAGAAGATTAGGCATGTCCTGAACGGTAAAAGGAAAGTAGGTATCATCAATGCAAAATCGAAAGCAGTCTGCAAAAAAGCTGAGAGGAAGAATAAACCGCCGTACTTTTTTAGCAAGTGCTCGCAAAAAACGCCCCTGACGCATTCTCAATTCGCTATTCAACGTCTGAGCTCAGCGGCGCGGCTTGTGCGCGTCCGCTGCAGCGCCTTGTTCGGCTTTTTGGTGGTTGAGTTTGCGTTGCATCCAAAGAGCCCAGTGATAGAATACTAACTTCTCGTTCATCGCATAGTTCTCAATTCGTGTTGACTCGGCAGGCGTCAGCACAATGGCCTCTGCAATCGGTTTGCCGGTGATTGCCTCTATGGCCTCCAAATACGTGATGCTGTACTGGTACTGGTTGTCCGTCAGGGAGCTCTCCAATTGCGAGTAATCCGGTCCTTCCCACCCATAGCAACGTCTGGGCTTCAGAAAGTGATGCCTGACCAGCCACAATACCTTCTCCACTCTGAAATGCCCGGCCAGACGTGCTCCCCACACGCTGTCCTGCCCGAGAGCAGACTCAATCATCGAAACAAGTGCGTCGCGATTCTCCCCAAGGATTGCCAGGTCCTGCGTTGAGAACACCTCTTCTATCGGAACATCGTAATCGGCGTGATCAGTATCAAAAACGCGGATGGCGGTGGTGGCAAAAACGTGTGCAACATTGTCCTGACCAGAGCGCTTCTCCATCGGGCCGTGCGAGGCCACGCACCCGCAGAGAAGCAAGAACAGAGCGCACATCGCTGTCTTCTTCATTCTTCTTCTCATAGCCTAACTTCTGTTTATATGGTTTCCAGATATACCCGCTTTCGGGTCTTGCTTGACGATAACACGCCGCTGGGCCACTTTTCTACTAAAATATCAAGTCTGTCTTGTACGGCATCCATAAGCTCTATACTATCATAATCTTATTTTTTTGCACAGATTTACTTGGGAAATCCGGGATTAAATCTCTGCGTTCTCCGTGGTTAATTTTCTTTGCCTTTTACATTCTCCCTTTTCCCTTCTCCCTTCCCCCTTCTCCCTTCTCACTTCATCATTCGATATTCCTTGCTCGATATTCGATATTCTTTACCGCCCCACCATTATTTCTGGTTGCGTCTAGGTCGTTTTTCTGTTGTAAAACATGTCCGAAATTTTCTGTTGAATTCAGACACGCAATCGGTAAAATGGTGGGATGAAATGAGCGGACAATCTAACAACTATTATGCGAGCTAACCGACTGAGAAATGTAAAAATATCCTGCGGAGATTCAAGGCATGAGTATACGTAAAAGGTTTAATGAAATATTTGGTTTGGGTGATAGAGTTGAAGATGAAAGAGAGCGATTTGTTGAGAGAGTAAATCAAGCCATCTTCCACCAAATAGATACAGACCAGACCCAAAAATTCAGTTATGAAATGTTGTTCGATGTGGTTTGTTTTGAATTGGGTGTAAATGCCAATGATTTCCCACAGAGAAATTTTGGGCGAACAATATACAAGTCAATTCTACCAGCCACAATAAGAACTCTGACAAAAGATGATTTTATCAAAACGCTTTTGGTATTACGCATTTTGTATGTTTGGTTTAAAGTTACTTCCAATCCCGCGGAAAATCAGGAATGGTTATCCGGATGGATTAAAAATGTACTGGACCGGTGTAGCTGTGATATTGGAATAAGGTGGAAAGAAGGCTCTTTTTATCCGGCTGGTGCCGAAGAATTGGATAAATCTCTTATTGAGGAAACTTTGACTTGGTTAACTGATTATCCGGATGAAAGAAAAGATTACCAAAGAGCTTTAGAATGCTATTCAGCAAACCAGTCATCACCTGATGTCATAATGAATTGTTATTCGGCCGTAGAAGGAGTAACAAGGAATGTGCTTGGAAATAAAAAGACCTTGGACAACAACAAGGATGAATTGTTGAAGAAAATGGATTTATCAGATGGTTGGAATTCGATATTAGCTACCTACGTCAATTACGCTCATAATTACCGACATGCGTCTCCAGAAAGACATAAGATAAAGGAACGAGAGACCGAAGCTTACCTCTACATGACAGGCTTGATAATCAGGTTGATTATTGAATCCAAGTAAGACCATTTTTGCAATCGCGGGGTCAGTTTTGCTTTGGGTGTGAGCGTTCGGCTGGCCCCGCTTTTTTCTGTTGAATTCAGACAGGCAATCGTTAAAATGGTGGGATGAAATGAGCGGGTAACAAATCTGATGAAAGGCGATGTTAAAGAAAAGTGCAAAAATTGATTAGTTGAATGGAAAATAAAATGGGAATGTTCAATGTAATACGAGGTTTTCCGGAATTTTGGAAAACGTGGAAAATGTTTAAGGAAGCTGACGAAATGGCAAAGGGCAGGGTACAATACCTCAGCGATGGTTCGTGTATCTGTGAGATGTGTTGGGGATTAGTATATCCTGACAAACCTAAACCGCAAACAAACTGGGAATACGGCAAATGCGATTATTGTACCAAAAAGTCCAAATAGGTTATGTTCGGCATCGGTTGACATAATGACAAGGAACTTTTGGGAGCAGCCTGATGGCAATCGTTAAAATGGAGCGGTGAAAGCGAGGTGAACTATGAATAGCCCAAGAAGCGAACAAGATGAAATACACTTAAGAATTGGGGAATTCGTGGTCTCTTTTGGTAAAGTGGCGTATCTTTTGGAACGCCTTCTCGGAGTGCTTACCGATGAAGAAGAAAACGTGTGGATAAAACCATTCTTCATCGACGACTTAATGGTCGGTAGAGTTCTTGACAAAATTTCAAAAACCGCAAAGGTCAGACTGCATGATAATCAGACCCTTTTAGACGAACTAAAAGACACCATTAGAAAGATTCGCGATATTCAACAGAATCGTAACAAGGTGGTGCACGGCGAGTGGCTAATTGACTCCACAGGGCGCTGTCCCACAAAGCTTCGGAATTACAGGCTTAGGTGGGAAAACGGTTGCTGGCAGTATCTCGACGATAAAGTTATGACCCCCACAAAGGTCAAAAGTCTGAGTACCAAGTCCAAGGAACTGGCAGTTGACTTAACAAATATAACATCAAAGATTGAGGCCGAGCAAAAACAATAAGTAAATCGGGACAGCCCAGCAGCAGCGTAAACGGTGTAGTCAACCGTCAAAATCCTTGGATTATCACTTAATTTTGGGCAATTCGACAAACTAATTGCATCTAAGTTGCGTTCTCTGTGCCCTTTGTGGCCAAAATTATTCGTGTTTATTCGTGCCTCTTCGTGGCTAAACAAAATCCACGTTAATCCGCGAAATCCGCGATCAAATATTATTGAATTCTCTGATTTCTCTGTGCCCTCTGTGGCTTATCAATTTCAATCAAATCTGCGGGCTAAACAAAATCCACGTTAATCCACGTAATCCGCGATCAAATATTATTGAATTCTCTGATTTCTCTGTGCCCTCTGTGGCTTATCAATTTCAATCAAATCTGCGGGTAGTTTTTAGAAAATTTAGATTTTTCTAAAAAAATTATAACTCCTCTTCTGACAACGAGTTAATCCTGTCAATCCTGTCAAAAACACACCAAATTTCGACTCAAACGTGCATGTTCGCCCAATAGTAGAGAGACAATACAATTTGAAATTTGAGATTTGAAATTCACTTCGCCAATTAACTAATTCACCATCGAAGATCCGGCCTTCTTTGGACGGAGTCGATGGTCAATCGTCAATCGTAAATCGTAAATTCGGAGGACTCCCAATGTCGAAGATCCGGCCTTCCTTGGACGGGGCTACCGAAGCCCAAACTTGTGCCATAAGTATCCTCCCAAACCGCCGAAACCCCCCAAAATCCACCGGCCCACACAGCCAAAAGGTTCTTGAGATTCCCTCTATTACTCTGTTTCTTTTTGCCTTAGTGGCTTTATGGCTAAAAAAACCGTTTAATCAGCGCAATCCGCGATTAAAGAAATATTTACGTGCCTATAAGGCACCTGTCCTCTGTCTTCTGTCATCTGTCTTCTGTCTTCTGTCCTCTGTCTTCTGCCCTCTACATCTGTCGAGAACGCTCTACAAATCAGCTCTTTTTATGCAAAACAAAGCCAATTT
>Ga0209979_1001622_pt1 | contig 23961 bp, 28 predicted proteins | sample AnhtaG_FD_183114 | JGI IMG/M metagenome (GOLD analysis project Ga0209979, IMG submission 183114) | Deep subsurface microbial communities from Anholt, Denmark to uncover new lineages of life (NeLLi) - Anholt_01485 metaG (SPAdes) (version 2) | ecosystem: Environmental > Aquatic > Marine > Oceanic...
CCGAAAAAACATCCGACCGGAATTGACTACGTGCTGGTCAACGGTGCCGTGGTGGTGGATGAAGGAAAACATACCGGAATCTTAAACGGCCGCGCCCTGCTCAGAGAGTAATCTGAGAGACGCATTCAAAAATTTCTGTTGAATTTCCCTCGAATCCTCTATAGTATGCTTGTTTCACTTTTATTGACAGTTGTGCTAAAATATAGTTCCTGAAGTAGGAGTGTAGCTCAGTATGGTAGAGCAGCGGTCTCCAAAACCGCCGGTCGGGGGTTCGAGTCCTCCCACTCCTGCCACTTTTTAGCTTTGGGAGAACCCAAATTTTCCCCCTTGTCCCGATTTTCCAGGCCAGTTGCAAACATTTTGCAAACATTTTGATTTTCTGCCAGCTCCGGGCCCAGCACCTCATCCAATCGCTTCATGGCCGCCTGTTGCAGGGTGGGGGTGACATGGCTGTATATGTCCAGGGTAAAGGCCACACTTGCATGACCGAGCATCTCGCTGACTATTTTGGGATGGATACCTGCCATGAGCATCAGGGTGGCAAAGGTGTGCCTCAGGTCATGGAAACGAGTCCCGGGCAGCCCTGCCTTTTTAGCAATCCTAGCGAAGTTATGGGTAAGGGTACCAGGGTCCGTAGCTGTCCCATCGGCTTTGCTAAATACAAGGTCATCGTCCCCCAGCGGTTTCCCCAGCAATAGCCGCTCTACTCCCCTTTCCTCTTTATACTTCCGCAAAAACAGGGCCAATGAGGGGGACAAGTCTAGACGCCTTCGGCTGTGTTCGCTCTTTGGCTCCTTGAATTGGCAAATACCCCGGCGCTTATATAGCGTCTGGGTAACAGAAAGGAATGCCAAATCCAGGTCCAAGTTACGCCAAGTCAAACCAAGCAACTCAGCCTGGCGCAGGCCTGTATTGACCGCAGTGTAAATGATAGGGTAGTAGATCGTGTCCACGGCAACTCCCAGTAGCGTCGCCACCTCTTGGGGCATGAGTGTTTTCATCTTCGAGCTCTTGCCCCGGGGGGGGTCTGTCAGTTCGCCGACATTACGAATGATGAATCCCTGCCGGACAGCGTAGTTTAATGCCTCAACCAGAACCCGATGAATGTGAAGAACAGTCACCGCAGATAATCCACCTTTCCCATCAGTGCGTCCCTCGGTGAGAGCCCGGGCGTAATACTGCTGAATTTCCTGGGGGTGCAGCTGGGTTAACAGCAGACTACCCAAGTTGGGGATGAGATGACGGTTGACAATCGACTGATAGCTGTCCAAGGTGCGCGGGGAACAGTTGGTTCGGACATAGCCATCGAGCCACAGATACAGAAATTTGCCTAGAGTTAATCGCCGGGTTTTAATATAGACGCCTTTATCCATGAAGGTGAGCAATTCCCGCAGCCTGACCTCGGCATCTCCCTTGTCGCCTCGAACACTATGCCATTGCTGCCGCCTTTTACCTGTCTGGGGGTCCCTGGGCAATTCAACCACGATAGCCCATCTGTCTTTATTGCCTTTTCTTCTTCTGATGTGTCCTCTCATTATTGTTTCCTCCTTTCATTAATAAAATATTACCCTATACCCTACGCTGGGCACAAGGCACACCGGCTACGAACTAATAGGGAACGCAGTATGAACGGGTCTAAGGCGTCCTGGACTTCTTCAACCTTTTTCTTCTCTGCCTCGAGCGCTTCGGGTATGCGTTGGTCGATGAAGCTTTGGCGCAGGGTTTCAAATGCAGAATCACACACTGTTACCACTTTGTCTTCAGTCAAAGCAACCTCACTAACCATAAGCCCCAAGGGATAAAACCCTTCACGATCTTCAGCTATGAGTTGGCCCTCTTTGATGCGAGAGTTGTATTCCGTCACTTTTTCTGCTTCCTCCACTGGTTTGTCACTCGTGCCAGCCCACCACACCATCCAAAGCACGGGGCGAGCCATCTTTTTCACCGTATCCTGTTCGCCAGTTTCTTTTTCAGCTTCCTCTTTGAAACCTAGCTCCTTAATAAGACGCCCCACCTCCTTGTCGGCTTCTTCTCGGAATTCTTTAAGAGCCACATTGCAAGTGTTCCAAGCCTTTTTCCATTCCTCGAAGGCCTGCCACCACCCTTTGTCACCGATATGTTCCCGAAGGGACTCAAAAAGCATTTTGTTCCGGCGTCTCACCAGCCGCAATTGTCTCTGGTCCGATTCCAGCCCTTTGGGGAGCCCTTTACGCCAGAAGGGGTCAATTACTGCCTCATCATCCTGGTCATCAAAGGGTGAGGTGTGCGCAGTGACATAGTCCCCCAGGGAAGCGGGAAATTGAATAAGTTCATCTAAATGCCTCCGTAACTCATCTGTCAGTAATTGTTTTCTGACTTCGTCAGCAAGAATATCGGCTTGTCGTTCTTTAAGGTAAACCCTGACAGTTTGACGGTGACAGCCGACGCTTCGAGCTATTGCTGAGATTGACCAACCTTGGCGGTCCAAGCGTATCATCTCGGCAATCTGTTGTCCGGCAACCCGTGGCCTTCCGGCACTCCTCTTTTTTACCATTTATAGGTTCCTCCCAAATTTTTTTATTTTTATGACTTATTCGCCACATTTGTGTTGGATAACTGACATCTGGTCGTCATTTTTAAATTCATTGATGGTCATTTGTTTCTTTGACAAAGCTTCGACATTCCTCTAGATTGTTACTAAATACGTATTTTACACTAGTTTTACTTCGTTGTCAAGGAGGTGTGCCATGCCATTGGTAAAAAAATTAATAACAATCGGCCGATGTAGTCGAGCAATCATTATTCCCGCGGAATGGCTGAGCTACTATGAGCGGCAAGGGTTAAGCATTGAAAACCTATTAATGGAGCTTGATGGCGAAATCACTATTCGGGTCCCGACCGAAGCCGAAAGCCAATCATTCGCGAAGGAGGCCAGCGATGCCGAGCTTTAATGATCTGCCCCTCGTGCTTACCCCGCATGAAACCGCCAAGATTTTGCGCTGCGGGAAAAGCACAATTTATGAGCAACTTCGGTGCAATAAAATCAGGCACCTTCGCCTAGGCAAGCGAATACTTATACCCCGGGCTTCATTACTTTCAATCCTGAAACTGGAAGGAGAAAACAATGATGGCTTGCGCCCTCAGCAGAACCACGACTAAAAAAATGGAGAAGCGGTTGCCTGCAAGCTGTCCCGCTCCTCCGGAGGAGAGAATCCAAGAAAGATTCCAACCCTCTTTGCTTACGATAGCACAACGTCGACATTATGTCAATACGCCGAGCTCGACATGCCTTTTCAGCATGCCCGCTCGGCGTTTTCTCTTTTCACCAAACTTGCTAGTGGACGGAATTGTGCCCTATCTAAAAGGGGAGAAAAGAGAAAATTTTGCCCTATCTGAAAAGCGAAAATGCCCTATCTGGTTTTCGCACTTTCGTATACCGTGCCACGGATACTCTTTTTTCCCTTTGTTACTTATATATAGTATAGCTGATTAGCTAGGGCAAGCAGGTGATTTTAGATAGGGCAAAAACTCAGCAAAAAGGAACTTCAGATAGGGCAAAAAATCTGAGAGGGGGACAAATGAAAGATACAAGAATTAGGCTAGGCGAAAAGGAAACCGCAGCTCTCCAAGAGCTGGCCAAGAGCCAGAACATAACTCAACCCGCCCTTCTTCGCCGCATAGTCAAAGAGTATCTCGCAAACACTGGTGGCCAGCCAGTCGGTATGCCAGATGACCAGTTCGCCTTCCGCTCCTCCGACACCTTCCACCACCATACCACTGTGCGATTCGCCCTACCAGTAGATATGGCTAGCGCGATTGCTGGGCTGGTAGATAAAGGCCATTACCCTTATCGTACCAGAGAAGACGTCATTCGAGATAGCATCTACCACCGGTTGGAGTGGTTGAACGCTAATAAAGACCTAGGGCTTGGCACCTTTTTACGCAGGTTCAGAGCGATAGACCGTATCTTGAGCGAAGAGGAACAGGAGGTTGAATTTGCTGACCGCCTAACAAAGATGGACGTGCTCGTAAGGGGCGCGCCGGACGACGATGAGCGGCGAGCTTTAGTAAACCAAGTTCTTGATGAGGTAAGGAGCATGCCTTCATCGAGCTGGCAGAAGCGCTACCTGGAAGAGATTAAGAATCGCTGGCCTAACCTAATAGACCGCTGGGACATGAAACATAGAAAGGAAGAATAAAAATGGCTGATAAGTGGAATATGGCCACTCGGAAAAGTGACACTGATATAGCTGAGAGTACCATCGACAGGGCAAAAAAGAGGCTCAGGCTAAGCACCCCAACAAGGACCGGCGATAGCTTTTATCTTTCTGGTCTAAAAGAATTCGATGATGCCTACGATGAATACCACCTTCGGACCGACGGCAAAGGCACATGGTGGTGTGATTGTTACGGGCACTATGGTGGCGAATTTCGGCGAGAAAAGGTGTGCTCCCATGCTGCAGCCTGCGCTCTCTTCTTTAACCTCCCCTGCGAACGGACACTGCCGCTAAAAGAGGAATTAAGGCAAGAGGAACCGAAAAAGAAAGAGCCAGAACGCCGCACACCTGAACGGCCCCGCGATATCCCGGGAATTCCCGAAGAGTTCGACACCTGGCGGCCAGGTCAACGGGATACAGTCGAGTGGATAACAGAGCAGCTGGAAAACACGGGAAACGGAAAAGTCTTTGGACTGGATGGGCCTGTCGGCGAGGGAAAAAGCTTAGAGGCCATAGCTGCGCTCAAACTGGTAGGTGGAAAGGGCATTGTATTTGTGAGCACAAAACCGCTCCAGCTGCAGTACCAGGAGCACTTCCCGGATGCTGCGATAATATGGGGAAGAGAGAACTATGACTGCATACGCTTCAAAGGCACAGAGTTGACTGCCGCTGACTGCACACATAGAAAATACTCACCCTGTCCCAAGATTAGCGAGTGCCCGTATAAACAAGCAGAGCGCACAGCCCAGGGTGCGACCATGATAATCACAAACTATTCTTATGGCTTGCACAAGTTGAATCTTTCAAAAGGCTTCCCAAATCACCGAATATTCATAGGAGACGAGGCCGATCTAATTGATGGTGAGACGATGAAGTTTGTTTCTCTCACCCTCACCCGTCACCAGCTAGAACAATGTCAAATTGAGCCACCGGAATATAAAACCAAGTTGGATTCTTGGCTGAAATGGGCGCCGCCCACTTTAGGGAAAATAAGAATGCATCTCTCTGAGCTTGAGAGTGGACTGGCACCCTTTCTGGAAGCCGAACAAGAACCGCCAAAATCATTGATGTGGGAGTTGCTGCACTATCAGAGGCGCGAAACACAGATGAGAATGTTCGTAAACCTAGTCGATGAGTCTTGGGTACCTGAACTGGATAATCCAGAACAGTGGGAGTTTAAACCCACCTTTGTCCGACGCTTTGGCCACTTATTAACAGACCATGCCGATAAATTTTTAGTTATGAGTGCGACTTTGCTGTCGGCCAAGGACTGGGGCTGGAACTTAGGAATTGACGAGCACATTCCTTTCCGCCGAAATCGTAGCACCTTTCCGAAAGAAATCCGGCCAATCGTCCCCGTGCCTGCCGGAGACCTCAGTTACAAAAAAGCAACTCTGGAGACTAAGGCTATGGTAGTAAGAATAATTGACGGCTTGTTGGACAAGCACGCTGGGGAGAAGGGTTTGATCCATGCCATAAGCTATGACACCGGTAAATATATTCGAGAGAATAGCAGCCACCGGGATCGGCTAATCACCCATACTGATGCAGGAACACGGACGCAGGCACTCGACCAACTTATTTCCTCGGATTCTCCACTAGTATTGGTAAGTCCTTCCTTTGGCAGGGGCGTCGACCTTTTCGGAGACAGAGCTCGATTCCAGATAATCGTGAAGCTGCCATTCATGCAGTTGAAAGACAAACAAACGAAAAAACGCCGTTGGTCAGGCAAAAGGGGAGAACGATGGTTCCTCCTTGAGTGTGTCCGAGCGATAGTTCAGATGTCAGGGAGAATCGTCCGCTCGGCCGATGACTACGGGGTCACTTACATCCTCGATAGCCGTTTCGAGCGCTTTTATAAACAGATGGAGGGGGATTTTCCCGAATGGTTCAGAGAAGCCATTCAGTGGTGAAGCCCTTATTTAAAGGAGGTGATGTCTAGGGAAGAAAACACAATTACAACAATGGCCGCGGGAGGGGGTTCAGCCCAGTTTCCCTCCTCCCAGCGACCAGCAACCGCGTATTCAGCTAGTAAAGTGACTTCTGACTGGTCATATTTAGATAGAAGCTGTCTTATCCTCTCGGGACTCCTATCAAACATCTGTCCCAGCTGCCTGAGGGTCTTACCCATGTTTCTCTCACCAATAAGTAGCTCTATAGTGGCTGGTGAGACTCTATTATTCACTCCAGTATATTCAACAGTCTTTTGCATATCACTATCGCCTCATGAACTTGCTAGGCGGGATGCCACTTGCCCGATTACGGCTGAGGCACCACACGGGAGGGGGAGTTTTCATATTTAAGCCAGTGGGGGAAAGACTGATAAAACCCCTAGCACCTCAGTTTCCCCTGGCAGAGCCCGCTTATTGTCTAAGTTCTCTTGGCAAACTTCTGCACGGTTCTGGGTCCTCGGTCGACTTTGGCAGCCGCCATGGAGACTTCACCGATGTAGATGTCTCCCCGTGAGTCAACCGCTATGGTATGAGGAGCAACGAAAAGAGGTGTCTCTTTATGTCGCTCTTCATTGCCCCAACGTGCCAGTAGCTCGCCATCGATAGTAAATATACTCACCCGCTGATTTAGCTCGGAGACGTATACAGTTCCTTCATCGTCAATGAATATGTCGGTCGGGCGACTGAGGTGAGTCCATTGGCTGAGGAAATCACCTTGGGCATTGAAAATCTGAATTCGGCTGTTCTCCCGGTCAACAACCCACACACGCTCTCGTTTGTCCACCCAAATCGAGTGGGGAAGTCTGAACTGACCCACGGCAGTACCCAGTTCGCCCCAGGATAATAGCAAAACACCGTCAGGGCTGAACTTGTGCACCCTAGCATTGCCATAACCATCAGACACATAAATTTCACCGGTGGAAGACAGAGCCACACCTGTCGGGCGATTGAATGGTGGCCCACTTCGTTTTATCGTATGCAAGCAAGCAGTCATGGTCAATCCTAGTGTATGCACAAAGCCCGTGTCTGAGGGTTTATCTTTATTACCTAGCTCTAGAAGTAGTTTCCCTTCAGGGGTGAATTTGGAGACCGTATGATGGCCATCATCTGTGCAGTAGACAGAGCCATCAGGGCCAATACAGCTGCCGTGAGCGCGTTTAAAGAATCCTTGTCCCCATGCGGTCAGCAAGTTACCATCATGGTCGAAGACCATTACCGGATGGATGCCTCTGTTTAATATGTACACCCTGTCCTGCGAATCAATGGCTAAACCGCAGACATCGAGGAACGACCACCCTTTGGGATACTTCGCCCACTCGTCAACTAGTTCGTACTTGTATTTACCCACGCCATATAACATATTTTGGTACCTCCTTTCTTTAATAGGCACTTAAACAGCATACATATTGCAAATGTGCTCCGTTCTATTGTCAGGCCGGATGCCACCTGCCCGATTTCAGCTGAGGCACCACACGGGAGGGGCTAGGAAGTATTTAAGCTAGAGGGAAAGTGAATAAACCCCTAGCACCTCAGTTCCCCCTAGCAGAGCCCGCCTCATAACCCTCTAGATGTTAGCAACTCCTCAGTCGGGATTTACTTTATGTCCAACCCGGGCATAGCCTCGCCCAGATTCTTAGAGACCTCGGCAATGATTTCAGGATCTTTATAATGAGTCGTCGCTTTGACAATCGCCTGAGCTCTAGCCGCCGGATTGCTGGACTTAAATATGCCTGAACCAACAAAGACTCCGTCGGCACCCAGTTGCATCATAAGGGCAGCATCGGCCGGGGTAGCCACACCACCAGCGGCAAAGTTAACTACCAGCAGTTTCCCAGTTTTGTGTATCTCAGCTACCAGTTCAAAAGGTGCTCCCATCTCTTTGGCTTTTGCCATCAATTCCTCTTGCGGTGTATTTACTAGCTCACGGATACCGTCCATTACCGCCCGCATATGCCTGACCGCCTCGACGATATTGCCGGTGCCGGCTTCACCCTTGGTCCTAATCATGGCTGCCCCCTCACCAATGCGACGCAGGGCTTCACCCAGGTTGCGGCACCCACAGACAAAGGGAACCTTAAAGTCGTGCTTCCAGATATGGTGGCTTTCATCAGCTGGGGTAAGCACTTCGGATTCATCGATGTAATCTACACCAAGGGTTTGCAGAACTTGAGCCTCGACGAAGTGTCCTATCCGGCATTTCGCCATCACTGGTATTGAAACGGTTTTCATAATAGCTTCAATAATCGTTGGGTCAGCCATACGAGCGACATCACCGGCAGCCCGGATATCGGCAGGGACTCTCTCCAACGCCATTACCGCACAGGCACCAGCCTCTTCAGAAATTTTGGCCTGCTCGGCGTTGATTATATCCATAATCACGCCGCCCTTCAGCATCTGAGCCAGTCCGGTTTTAGTCTTCCACGTCCCGGTTTCCATATTCCCCTCCTTTCTTTGCCATAAGCTCTTTAGCTATTCTTTGAACTTCCATAACCAATTTGGAAAGAATGAATAAAACCCCAGCACCTCAATCCTCGTGTCCAGCAGGCTATGCTGGAACCCTTGGTGAGTTATGATGCTGCGCGGCTTTTTCGTATACAAGCTTAGCACAGATTATATCCAGAATAGCCAGTCCGGTTGAATCAAAAACGGTGATGTCTTCAGCGCTTTCTCGACCCTTCTTCATGTTAGCTACAATCTCTCCCAAAGTGCCATGGATGTCAGCAACTTCTATTAGTCCCTCAGACAGCGGCACATTGATTTCGCCGGAATGAGAAGCTTGCTCAATGTCATCAACGATAACTTTTGCTGCCGTTAACAAATCTACTTCTAGTTCCTGCTTCCCTTTGGCGTCTGCCCCGATAGCATTTATATGAGTTCCTGACCTAATATGTTCCTTTTTAATAATCGGCTTTCTTGAAGGAGTAGTCGTAACCACAATATCGGCTTCTGCTGCCCCCCCGATGGTTTCAGCAAGACGAATATTTATATTCAATTTTGCCCCCATCTCCTGAACATATCTCAAGCTAACACCCTTTTGCTTGTCGAATACCTTTACCTCTTTAATCTTGGGCAGGACTTCGCTTATGGCCAGTAGCTGTGTTTCGGCCTGCCTGCCAGCCCCTATCATGCCGATAACGGACGATTCCCTCCTAGCTAAGTACTTAACAGCTAATCCACCTGCTGCTCCTGTTCTCATAGCAGTAATATATGTACCGTCCATAATAGCCAGAGGACAACCATTCTTGGGGTCACATAGAATAATTGTAGCCATCACAGTCGGGCACTTTTTATTATTCGGATATACACTTACCCATTTGATTCCAGCACTCCCATCAATGTAGGCCGGCATTGCTCTAAAATCACCTTGGTATTCCGGCAGGTTCAAATATAGCTTGGGAGGCATAATAACCTTCCCCTGGGCCTTAAGTTTAAAAGAATATTCAACTGCCTTTAATACCTCACCCATGCTCAGGAATTCTTCAATTTCACTTTTACCGATTAGCAGTGTTTTCGGACCCTTGCCCCCCAAGTAAAAACTGCTATTCATAATTTCTTCCCATGGCTCTTATTTCTATAAATGTAGACCTCGGCTCACCTGATACGACCTTACCGCCAATTCTTAAGATCTTGAATGCGTGGCTATGAAACTTGCAAACTACTGGTTACTAATATAATTAATCCCCATTTCTTCTGTTATGCCTTTCGGTGGTGGCAGAAGTTGTATGATAAAGAAAACTAACATTATCATTGGCCCCCAAAAAGGGGCACCTCCAATGTAGTCTTAAGCTAGCATTTTAACTGGACCAGTTTGGGGGGGCAAGTCATCATAAGTCCAAACTAACTAGCTCACCATTATTTCGGTTTCAGTTCAGCCACCAGAGGCTGGATGATATCAAGTGCCTTATCTGCTTCTTCAACCGTTATTGTACAGGGAGGACCAATATGCAATCGGTTACCAAGCCTCCCTAAGAAGCGTGAGTAAATTCCATATTCATACAATTTTCTCCAGAATTCTTCCTTCATATCTGGGGGCAGTGGGCTCCTAGTTTCTTTGTTGCTAACAAATTCTAAGGAGTAATTGATACCCATACCAGCAACGTTTCCTATAGCAGGCAGTGGCTGGAATTCAGCATCAAGGCGTTGCTTAATATGATTACCAACTTTGGCTGCATTTTCCACTACCCTTTCTTTAATGTAGATGTCCAGGGCAGCGCATGATGCAGCAGCAGGAATGGCGTGTCCCGAATAGGTGTAACCATGCATAAACTTCTTGCCCTTTAGGACTTCGTAAATCTCGTTATTGATTGCCATTGCTCCGAAAGGCAGATAGGCACCGGTTATTCCCTTCGCCACAGTCATTATATCCGGTCGGACATTCCAATTGTCTACAGCAAACATCCTCCCTGTTCTGGCAAAGCCACTCAAAACCTCGTCAGCAATCAATAGGACATCATACTTTCTACATGTCTCCCTGACTATCGGCCACCACTCCGGAGGAGGGTCAATAAAGCCACCGCCACCTATCATGCCTTCAGCGATAAAAGCGGCTATGCTATCTGCCCCTTCAGCCTGGATTGTCTCTTCTAGAAGCCGGGCACACCGCAGATCACACTCAGGGTAGCTAAGGCCAAACATGCATCGATAACAATAGTATGAAGGTATACGGATGAATCCAGGCATCCCCGGGCCAAAACCTAATTGCAATGAACCGCGTCCAGTGCCAGTAGCGTAAGTGGAGAAACCGCCACCACCGTGGTAAGAGTCGTATAAACTGATGATTTTAGACTTCTGCCCCTGGCCTTTATGGTACCAATATAAGCGAGCGGTCTTAATGGCGGCATCTACAGATTCCGACCCACCGCTTGTAAAGTGGAAATGGTTCAAGTCCCCCGGGGTGAGATTGGCTAACTTCTGAGCACATTCAATGATGTAGGGATTGCTATGCCCATAAAAACTGGTGGTGAAATCAGTCTTGGTTATGGCCTCGATTATAGCGTCGATAATCTCCTTTCGGCCATGACCTAAATTGCAGCAGCAATTCCCTGATCCCATGTCAATATATTCCTTGCCTTCTGTATCCACCAGATACACCCCCTGAGCTTTCTCAAAAACTATGCCTGAATTCCTCCCTACCTCATAATGGGGATGTATCACATGTTCTAAGTCGGCTTTAATAAGCTCCGCAGTTCTCATGCTGCTCACCTCCTCTAGCTGTCATTATCTGCCGGCACACTCCGGCTCTGTTCGCTACCTTCTTCAATTTTTCCCTCCTTCCTTGTGCACTATGCTCTTGAGCCCTTGCCACCGTAGCCAGCAAGACCTTTTTCTCCTCTTCGGAATAGCGCCGTTTCATCACTCGTCACGAAGCTGGTCTAACTTTCTTGTCATAGGTAATTCGTGACACAACGGCTTCAACGGTAACTCCAGCTGCTTCTTCGGTCTGCGCTGCGATATCCGCCAATTTTGCCGCTGACACCTCGCGCAAAGATGACACTGCAGCTGCTAATGGCCGGCGGAGAGAGTAAATTTGAACTTTGACCGGTTTTATCTCTCCCACTCTCTCTATCCAATCGCTTACTTCTTGCTTGCCAACGTTACTAGCCTTACCATTGATAAACATGGTTTGCAGGGTAACGTTCTCCAGAGTTTTCAGACTATTCACTATGGTATCGTAATTCATTCCCTTACAGGGGCGATTAATCACTTGGAACATCTTTGGATTACCCACGTCTAGTTTCATTATTCTGAAATCTAGCTTGCCCAACGCTTGGCGCACCTTTTCGAGACAGGCCGTTGAGGAGTTTGAAAGGATGCCCAGCTTTGCCTTAGGGACATACTGCTGCCTCAAAGCCCCAGCAATGTCAACCAACTCTTCAAATTGAGGGTGAAGAGTTGGTTCGCCATTCCCAGAGAACGTGATATTATCGATTTGCCTATCCTTGTGCTTGCGCAGGGCTCTTCCTAACGCCCTAGCGAAATCATCTGGACTCGGAAAATCTCGCAGCGTGTCTGACATGTTACTGCCGTGAACCATTGTAGGGCCGCAGTCGCAGTAAACACAGTTAAAGGAACCAAACTTATAGCCTGTCGGCGAAATATTTAGCTCCAGCGACCATCCTAATCTTCGTGACTTCACAGGACCATAGATTATTCCAGATTGAAGCGGAATAGCACTCACATCCAGATACCCTTCTTCCTTCTGAACATATATCTAGAGTGCAGTATGCTCATTGGACTCAAACTGACGTTGCCAGCATGGGCTATACCCTGGCCAAAACTTCGTTAATCTCTTCGTCGGTAAGCGGCACGTACTCTCCGGCTGCCAATATATCTTCCCAATCGCTATGAAGGACCAGGTCAAAACTTATGTCTCCATCAGGAGCAACATGTACCCCCTGGAACGGCTTGGTGGCCGGCCTGATAATCACGTCAGGATTGAAGTCCCAGGCGATATCATGTTGGCACTCCGGGTGGGCAAACACGAAAATCAGCTTACCTCGATAGCCTGAAGGCACTTGGAACACGTTAGGTACAACCCAATCGACTTTTAGGCCCAGTTCTCGGAAAGCCTCCTCAGCGTACAGCTTCAAAATCCACGGCTCAAAGTTGATCTCTACATCACAATGGATGTGGTCAGCAACGCCGCTACTCATCAATCTAAGCCATTTCTTAAAGTGATCAGACTTGAAGAATCGGCGTATTTCTACCTCTTCATTAGGCCCCACGCATTTAAAATCAAACTGCTTGTAGTAGTCGTCCATGAACTTCTTGCCCCAACCGTAGAGATTGCCCTCCTGGATTTCCTTGAACTGCGGTTGGTTCGACAAGTCGATATCCGGCCGAAGTTCCGCTGGTGCCAAAACTACGTTCGGGTTATAAAACCAGAAAAACTCATAGTTTGCTAGAAACCTGCCAGTTTTTGCCTCAACCGGCTGAACATTGATTAGGGCACCCATACCCGGAGAACCCGAGAAGAGAATACCTCTATCTAGGTCGACCCCCTTTAGTTTATGAACACCTGTCACTAGCCTGGCCAGGGACTCTGGATGGACGCTATTTTCCGTATATACGTGGATATGTAGCATCGGGTCGTCTGTCTGAGTGAGCATCTTCATAAAATCCTGCCACTGGTCTGAATTAAAATAGCCAGCAATATCTTCTACGACATCTTTTCTTACCACGGTTCAACCTCCTTTTGTCAATGATCTTCTAGTAACTTATTTACTTACCGACACTTAGTTAATATTATTCACCCATTGTTGCACCTCCTTGTTAGTTTTTCACTCTCGTAAAGGCTTTAGTTTGTCTGAGAGGCGACTCTTAACAATCAGAAACCCTTACTTTGGCATTCTCCTCATATACTTTAACAATGGCTGACATATCTCAAGTCCGAGAGTCTGCTATCAGGTGGTAAGGTATGCCGGAAATCAACCACCTCCATTATTATGCGTGTGTCTTTAGTCATTGTGTCTATGGCTCCCCCCGCTTTTCCTTCGAAATCTCCTTTTATCATCCAAGGACCAAAAGATCTAAAAACAGAACTATCGCCGACACTATGTCCGTTAGAACCTGAAGATCCAACTTAAGTTTTTTCGCCATCACTAGAGCTTCCGAACAGCTACAATATTCGCGCAGGCCAGCATCTGGTTTATGAGTTTCGTTGCTTGGCCTTGACCTACTTTTCCTACATAGGTGATGTTCTTGCCAATAGCTTCAAGAACATCCCTATTGTCTCTAAAAACCTCACCATCTGCTCCAGCCATTAAAGTAAGACTAGCTTCCTCAGCACCTTTTGGTCCCCCGCTAACTGGTGAATCTATTACAGCCACACCATTCTCCCTCGCTACTTTTTCTACTCCCTCTACTTCCGGGAAATGTGACTTGCTTAACACCCTCAAAATTTACCTAAACTTATTTCAGGTGGTCAGCTTTCTCGTAGTTAGTAAGTCATCCTTGAAGGGAGCCAGAGCACCAAGTTTGGAAAGGCAGCCAACATGCCTACCATCAACAACATCAGGAGAACATAAGGCGCGGCACCCCTGATAACTTCGGTTAGAGGCCTTCCTCGAGCCACGCCATGAATTACAAAAATATTCATCCCTACGGGTGGTGTGATCAGGCCTACTTCCAGCAGTACCACCATAACTATCCCGAACCAGATAGGGTCAAATCCGTAAGCCAAAACCAAAGGATAGATAACGGGTAAGGTTATGAGCATATTTGCCATAGCATCTACAAACATTCCCAATACAAGATAAATCAAAACAATGAAAGTGAAGATTACCCACCGCGAAACGTTCAGCCCGGCTACTGTGGCTACTACGCCCCTGGGAACGTTGGTTTCGACTAGACCGAAGGACATTATCTGTGCTCCAATCAGGATAAATAGAACCATGGAAGTTATTTTTATAGTGCTGAAAAAACTACGTTTCAGTGCCTCAAAACTTAGCCCGCCATAGGCTAAGGCGATAACTAGAGCCCCAGCACTGCCGGCCGCAGCTGCCTCTGTGGGTGTTGTCACGCCGGCATAGATGCCACCCAGTACGAGGAGAATAAGAGCTATTATTGGCATAATGTCTCTTAAGGCATATAGCCTAACTTTCCAGCTGCTTCCTTTCTCTTTTCTAGGTACCAACTCCGGTTGTATCACTGTTCTCACCAGGAGGTAAACAGAGAAAATGGAAGCAAGAATTAGGCCTGGAACAAAACCACCCATGAAAAGGCGGCCAATCGACTGCTCCACCATTGCCCCATAAATTAGCAGAGATATACTCGGCGGAATAAGAATGCCCAAAGTTCCTCCGGCCGCGAGAGAACCGTATGTGAGCGGTCTGTCATAGCCTCTTTTCTCCATCTCGGGGATAGCAACAGTGCCAATGGCAGCAGCTGTGGCCACGCTCGAACCGCAAAGAGCGGCAAACATGGCGCACGCTACAATATTCGTATGAATTAGACTGCCAGGCAGATAGTCAAGCCACGTACTAAGCGCTTTATAGAATCTAGTACTAACCCCAGCTTCAAGAATAACTGAACCCATCAGGAGAAACAGCGGTACCGCAGTAAGAACAAAGCTGTTAAGGTTGTTCCAACATACATACTCTAAGCCTCCCAGGGCCTCAGGCTCACTCATCAGTACACCCACCGTGCCTACTATGCCCAGAGCAATGGCAATCCAAACTCCGGCCATAAGCAGAATAATGAGTAATCCGCCCAGTATCAGACCTGCTATCGTCCAGTCCATCCGTCCTAGCAATGCCTCCTTCAGCTTCGCATAAGTCCCGCTCCTTCAATGATTTCGGCTACAAATTCTAGTACGAGTAAACTCAGCCCGATGAGCATTATTGACTGGGTTAGATACATGGGCGCCCGCAGAACAGACAGTGACACAGCGTGTTCCTTGTAGCTTTCCAAGACGAGAACAAAAGCTCTGTACGTGAGTAAAACAGTAAACGCCAAACCCAAGATATACCACACTAGAGCAAGCCAATCTCGCGTTCTTTTAGACGCACGGCTAACAAGTATCTTAACTTGGATGTGCTCTCCCTCTTTCAACGCGAAGGCTAGCGAAAGGTAAACGGCTAGCACCAGGAGATATCCACTCACTTCATTAGCCACAAGAGTAGAATAGTTGAACAACTTCCTCGCCACCACCTCCACGAGCGTTAGGCACAAAATCCCGGCAATCCCAGCTAGAGCTAGAATCGAACACCAGCCACGCACCCGGTGCATGTTCGCCTCAAACGCACCTAATAACGCCTTCATCCTCTGTGAGTAATCACTACTTGCGCCCGATGCTGACTCCTAACTCGCCAACTCGGACCTTGCGACTACCGCCCTCCTGTTAACAATATTCCAGCCCCTTGGCAATTCTTTCTCATAGGCACAAACCTGGCACCTAGTAATACTTGATGTTGAGGGCTTTTAAAATTTCCTTGAAAGCGGCTAGGCCGTCGGGACCTATATTTTTTGTAACATAATCGTCGAGAATAGGCAGTGTCGCCTTCTGGCACCGGAGCCAATCCTCCTCGGTTATTTCTACGGCCGCCTTAAGGCCGTCAGGAGCGGCAAGCATGCGGCTTACTGCTCCTTCCTCCCAGTCCACCAATACCTTCTGATCCCAGTCAGCAGTGAATTCCTTGGTCAATCGTGTTATTATGTCGCGGATGTCCTGGGGCAAAGCATTCCAGGCATCTTTGTTAATACTTTCCATAACAGCGCCGGTCTCCCCATCAATCTTGAAGAAATAATCACCAGGTTCATGCGTCTTTATCTGTTCATGAGCGCGACTGGCTGTCAGGACGCCATCTATCACGCCTCTGCTGAATGCGGTGTACACCTCGGGAAACAGAATTGACATCGGAACAATACCAAGTGCCCGTAGCACCTCTGGCTGTATGCCGCCAGCACACCTTATTTTCTTCCCTTTCAAATCGTCCAGAGATGACACAGGGTCGCGAGTTATTAGTTGTCGCCGACCGTATGCACAAGTGCCAACGACCTCAACTCCCCAATTGTCGAAAGCAGCCACCAAGTAGGGCTTGGCCACTTCATTATACTTCTTTCGCGTTTCCTCTGTCCGTTCAAGGAAGGGAAAATCACTGATAGGTGCCATAGGTATATCGCCTATGACAAAAGGAACACTGATATGACACATTTGAATCAAACCATCCCTGGTAGCTCTGGCAGCATCAGCCCCCGTGTAAGGCAACTCGCCCAAGGGATATGCCGTCACTTTTAACCGTCCACCGCTCGCTTCAGTGATTTGGTTTGCGAAGTCCACCATTAAACCATGGACATCACTACCCGGCGTTTCTACTGTCAAGTACTTCCACTCTGTTACCTCCTCTGGTGGTGGTGCCGGGGCAGGGGCAGGTGCGGGAGCGGGAGGGGCGGGCTGGGGCGCAGCGCAGCCAAGCACTCCACCGATGACTAGTAAAAGAATGCCAGCCACAAATGCCACTATACAACTCATCCTTGTCATCACAATTTCCTCCTTTCATTAAAATAGCTTTTTCTGATCCTGGAACGACCCTTACTGTCAACTTTACTACCAGCTCATTTCTCTCCTCCTTTCACTTTGCATTCCAAGAGCAAACCAAAAACTAAGGCAGACGCTTCATGGTCGACAGGTCTATCTTGTGACCAGCTGTGAAGGATACCACATCAAACGCCATGTAATCGACATAGTCTAGCATTATGCCCTCAATAGAACAGGGCATAGTCCTATTGTATGGCGTGTGAGCAACTATAAGTTCGACCACGCGCAAGGGTATGCCCAGATCCAATGCTATGTGAGCCCCGTAGAAAGCGTGATGGATCGTATGGCCTATTTCTGTCTCCTCCCCGTACTCACCTTTTGGCCCGAACGTAACGAGTTTAGCTACGTCATGGAGTAACGCCCCGGCAAGCAATGCATCAAAATCCACCGCTAGACCGAAGGTATCATGTATGAGCTGTCCCATGTGCAGGGCACCGGCAGCTACAACATTGGTATGTTGAACCAATGTACACTCGCTGGCTTTCAGCGATGGCTCATACACTGCGTCCTCTATGCGTTCCCACGGGCTCTCGTCCCAAGCTCTGACCCACGCGTCGACGATTTTGCTTTTTAGAGACTCATTTTTGATTTGTTCAAGACATGGAAAGAGTTGCATGACATAAGTCTTAGCCTCCTTCTTTTCCTCTCCGCGATTCATTGCTTGAGTCCTCCTTTCACACCCTTGTCAGTCTGATAGCTATGCCAGATTCCAATCATAGTTCACCCAGAATTTCCTTAATCTCTTCATTAGTTAAAGTCACGTACTCGCCCTCTGCTAACACACCTTCAAAATCGCGGTGAAGGTTCAAGTCAAAACTGAAGTCCCCATCAGGAGCAGGTCTTACTCCAACGAACGGCTTCGTAGCTGGTCTGATGATCACATCTGGATTATATTCCCAAGTGATATCATGTTGGCACGCCGGGTTGGCGAACAAGAAAATCAGTTTCCCCATATAACCTGATGGTGCCCTAGCTACTACAAACACGTTGGGCACTACCCAGTCAATTTTCAAGCCCATCTCCTTGAGAGCTTCACAAGCATACAGCTTCAAAATCCACGGATCAAAGTTGATCTCCACATTACAATGAACGTGATTATTAGGTGCAGTCTCCTGCATCAATCTGAGCCATTTCTTAAAGTGGGCTGACTGAAAGTATTTGCGTATCTCCCGCTCCTCATTAGGTCCCACACATTTGAAATCAAACTGTTTTAGGTAGTTATCCATGTACTTTTTACCCCAGCCATACAGGTTACCCTCTCGAATTTCCCTGTACTGTGGATGTCCCGACAGATCCATGTCTGGGCGAATTTCAGCTCCTGCCAAAACTACGTTCGGATTGTAAAACCAGAATAACTCATAGTTGGCGAGAAACCTGCCGGTCTTAGGGTCCGTGGGCTGAACATTCATTAGAGAACCCATACCTGGAGAACCCGCGAAAAGAATACCCCTATCTAGGTCGACCCCCTTTAGCTTATGATACGCTGGTAGTAGCTTGGCCAGAGACTCTGGGTGCACTCTACTTTCCGTATATACGTGGATGTGGTACATTTCGTCATCTGTCTGAATGAGCATTCGCATAAACTTTTGCCACTGATCTGATTTAAAATAACTCACTAGGCCTTCCGTAATTTCTTTTCGTGTCATAGCTTAACCTTCCTTTTATTATTTCTTCCTCCTCTGCCACCACCCGGTTTATTTTCATAGGCATTACCTCCTCTTCACAATCTCCTCGGCTTTCCCGAGCCGCTTTTTATCTGCTTTAATTCGCAGGCGAGATACCACTTGCCCGATTATGCCCAGGGCAGCAAACGGGAGGGGCACCAGCTCCAGCCGTTCGCCCTAGTCTCCCCTAGCATCCCGCCTACAATCAATAAAAACGAAGGGCTCAAAGCTACACCCGTACTTGGGGTCTCTGAGCCCTTTTGTTGACTTTTCTTCAGAATTGCTTTAAAATAATAATAACAACACATCATCGTTTAGGTTATTACCCCAGAAAGACCTGCGCCAACAGGTCTTTTTTATTTAACCTGTTTTTCTTCTCTCTCAATCTTTTCCTTTATGGCATCCTCAATCCACTCGCCAAGCCTTTTCTGAGACTCAATAGCTCTGTGGTGCGCTTTCCTGAGAACACTCGGCCTTATCTTTATACTCCTTGCTTGCCTAGGTTCCTCGGCCATAAGAACTCCAAATTAAGGGCGAGACCCACGCTGGATGTATATCTTCCCCAGAGCAAAACCCCAAGTCTTACCGTAAAGTTCACAACTTCACTTTAGATTTTTACCCTAGTTAAAAGGATACTACTGGTATTTATCGACAGCAATACCTCATAATTATTATTCTTGCCCGACAAAGTGTTAACTTTGTCTAACTACTTTGACTTACTATAATTCTTGACATCTTCATTAAGTAGTAATAAGATTTAGGTATTAACTGATTTTGCAATTACCACGAGTGAAGCCGGTCAGAGGCATACAGTGACGAAATTAAAGCTACTTCTTGCAGACGAGAGTGAAATTTTTTGTGAGGGGCTAGCGAAGCTCCTGGAGCGTGAGTCGAGCATCGAGGTAGCGTGTTTGTGTCACACAGGATTGGAAGCTGTCGAAAGAAGTGCCTGTGAGCACCAGCCGGATGTCATCCTCATAGATACTGAATTGTCTGAATGTAGCAATATGAAGGCAATGCAGCGTATTCATGAAAGGCTGCCGAAGACGAGTATCATCGTGCTCACCAACTCTGAGGCAAACGGTGACCTCTTATCCGCTGTTGAGGCAGGAGCTAGGGCATATCTATCCAAGAACATTAGCGTTGAAAACCTTATTAAAGCCATCGCTCTCGTCGCTGATGGTGGGGTCATTGTATCCCCTCCGATGTCAGAAAGACTGATTATGGAATTCAACTTGTCAGTGGAGCGCAAGAATGCAACAAATTTGGAAGATTGCCCCTTACTGAGCAAGCGAGAGCAGGCAGTGCTAGCCTTGGTTGCACAAGGCTCTACCAACAGGGAGATTGCTACCAGCCTGTTCATCTCTGAGCACACCGTGAAGGTACACGTGCGGAACGTTATGGAAAAAATGCACGCACACACTCGGCAGCAGGCAGTGGTTCTGGCGACTGAAAAAGACCTGCTACCTGGTGTAACCAAAACTGACACAAACTAAGTGTAGCTAGCTATGCCCAAGTCATCTGGTAAATTCAAGAAGCTATCTTTATGATAGCCTTTTCCGCTGTAAAATGGTGCTGACTTTGGGCACTGGATGCAAAGAACACCCCGTCTCCTGACAAGATTGTCAGAAAGCGAGTTTTCTTAATTGAAGACCTCATTCGATGGATAAAGAAGCACCGATCTTATCGCCTTCCCTTTGCCAAGGGGAAGGGAATCTTTTTAACCTCACCCCCTTAGCCCCCCTCTCCTTTTGAAGGAGAGGGGCTTCGCCCCTCTTAAAACAAAGGTAGATTCCATTCACCGTGCCCAGAAACCGCCCAGATTCTTATCCTGGTGCGTCTCTTGCTGCAAATTGAGGCTCTGGCCTCAGGTATTAGCTTGGCGCCCGAAAATGGAAGGACAAGAGCTTGGTGATTTGGTATAATATTATTGCTTCCGGACTCTTAAAGGTCGATTAGCAGCCCGGGGCAATGACGTTAGCAGGGGTAGGTGGTTGGCCACTGATTGCCTGCCCACAAAAAACATAATTAAAAACGGGGCAAGAAAAGCCCTTTTTTTATTGGGAGGAAGGTTAATATGCAAAGAGGATTTAACCCACTAGCGGACATCGCAGCTTTCTTGGGTAGTATTGCCTCGGCGCTGCCGCCGTTGCCACTACCACCATTGCCACAACCCCCGGACGTATCCAAACCCCGGACGGAGACTCCAAGCAACTCGATTAGTTATGTGGATGTTAATGACGGCTTGATAAAGGCTGGGATGGAGAAACATCGCGCAGAGCAGAAGGCGAAGGGCCTAGTCCCCTTGTACTATGAGTAATAACGATTAACTGACGTTGGCTGGGGCAGGTGGTTGATTACTTAACCATTTGCCCTGGAAGAAAGGGAGGATAGAATGAATGAACTAGACAAGTTTCTACCGACACCACCAAATATCGGCCCACCGTTACCCAGCATCTTACAGGCACGTTGGCCGTGGCTGAAGCAATCATCACCGACACCGGTACTTGCGGTAGCAGCACCAGCACCAGAGCCGGCACCGGCAGCACCAACAAGACTTCGCAGGGCAAGTGACTATGCTCAGGTGGAACCCCCACCTGAGTTACTGCACAAGTTGTCACCAATCAGGGTTGACCCGAGCTGGCTACAAAGCCGATAAGAAAGGCGCCGAATATGGACATAGCCGGAACAGCCAGCTAGGAGCTATTGTCCACGTTAGCTTTGAGATAGTTGAAAACGGCTAGGACATTACCCCGCAACTCCCTTAAAATTACCCAAGGCATAGATTAATTAAATATGGTAGAATAAAGGTGGTGAAACCGGAGGCTTGGTGCCTAAGGTGGATGTCCAAAGAGGAGAAGAAGAGTGAAATATTAATCGCTGAATTAAGCTAAGATACTATTAAACGACGGGTAGCCGAAACTCTTGTTTCAACACCCGGACAAAAAACGGGGCAAGCAAATTAATTACTTGCCCTTTCCTTTTTGGCGGGGTTCTTCGCCGGAGTAAAGGGATGGAGGGTTTAAAAATGGTACAGGAGCAAACAGCCGAAGAGAAGCCAGAAGCGACGACTGCTAGTGAACCAAGCAAGGTCAGCCTCCACATCTACATGCCCACTGAAGCGTATGAGCGAATCAAAAAGTGGGCTGAATATGCTGCCCTAGAGGGGTTGATTGAAGGACACGCCAGGGGCAATTTTACCGGCTACTGCAACTATTGCTTTACCCTGGGGGAGCAACGTCTCTCACAACATATGTTGAATAAAAGAGGGTATAAGTAAGGAGGTATAGAATGGTTGAGGAAAAACCAAGAGTTCAAAAGGTGTTGGAATCCCTTTATGAAGCTGACGGTTCGCTAAAACCGAAACAAATCGCCGAGCAAATTGGCGAGAGTGCCATGAATATTGGCAAAGACCTCTATGATTTGTCTCAAAAGCGGGGCTTAGCCGAGAAACTGGAGGACGGCTCATGGCAAATAACGGGCCAGGGGAGAGACTATGTTGAAAGCGGGGGGCAACCGAAAACCGAACCGAAACCGAAACCGACCGAAACAACCGAAACCGTCCCCTCGCAGTCCGACCTCTTCAGATCCATCGGAGAGAAGTTAGGAGTGGGTTCAAGGAAGGGAGACATCCGCCTAGATGCTATCGCCTACTATGTTCAGCGAACCGCTGACCTGGACAATCTAACATCGGTGTGGAATGCCTTAACTGAGATGGGGGTGGCTACTGATGTGCGGAAGCGGTGGGTTAAACTCTATGCTCAGAACTTACCAGGCAAACAAATCCCAGAAGAGTTACGTGAGAAGCTGGAGGGTGGAGAGTCGGAAAGAATAAAGTCAGAAATCGGCGAGATTTCAGCGAAACCCAAGCGATTCAGTATAGTGGGTGGACAAGTCATTGGTGATTCGGAAGGCGATTATAATTTCAAAGAGGCGCTCCAATTGGTCGCACAAGAAAAAGGGGCTTCCCCCAATGAGGCTGGTTCAATGGCCCTGGAACTCAGCAAGATGGGACCGGAGATGCTTACGTCCTTACTCAGTGCTGTGACCCCGCTTATCAAAAAGGAGCCAGCGCAATCAGATACGGATGTCTTGGTAAGGCTAACTGAGGCGGGCTTACTCAAAAAACCGGGTGATGAAGACGCTTCTTCCCCAACCATTAGAATACTTGAGATGCAGGTAAAAGAACTCACCGATTCACTGCGGAAGCAAGAGATGGACACTATGAAGGGTGCTATAATCTCCGTGTCTAATCAGGTGGGTGAACTGCGCAAAGAGATGGCCAACCAGGGTCGCCTTGAGGGGCGCTATGGTATTATGCAGCAGGCTATAACCACCCTTGACGGCCAACTCACCGGGTTAAGGAGCGATGTTAGACCAATGATGGACACTTTAGCCCGTGGCGGTGGTCGCGCACCCGAGCCAAGAATAAGAACCCCCGAAGAGAAGGCAAAAATTGCCAAGGGACTGAAGCAAGCTGTCGCGCAAGAGCAACGGGCTCATGAGCTTGAGGATGAGCTTCTGTTCGGCAAGCCGCCGCCACCCGAAGTCACCGCGGAGACAGCACCGGCACCGACACCTTAAAGATGTCGCCTTGGTGATATAGAACTTCTCCCTAAATACTGCTATAATTAGGTTGCCTGGTCTGGTGTGGTTTCCAGACCAGGGCCTCCTTAGCCGGATGGGTGGGATTCCACCCATCCTTTTTTTGGTTTGACAAATTATCCTGAGGTCGGGTTTGGAAAACAAATGTCTCTGTCAAACCAAACTGACAGTATAGCAGATAATGTTTACACCCTAGAGGCAGGAGGCTTTACCGCCTGAGGTGCTGGCCAGGGGCAAACGAAGCAGATAAAGCACGCCAGCCTATAGCCTAACCCCATTCTTTTTTGCAAACATTTTGCAAACATACTGTTTAGCCCCACCAAGTGCTAGGTAGCCCCGCCAGATACAAAATCGGGCTTGACATCAGACCAAAAAACCTTTATGCTAGCTAGGGTCTTCGGACTCCAAAACCGCCGGTCGGGGGTTCGAGTCCTCCCACTCCTGCCAGGTTAGGCCGAGGTGGCGGAAGCTGGTAGACGCGCTAGCTTGAGGGGCTAGTGAGCGAA
>Ga0209979_1001623_pt1 | contig 23933 bp, 20 predicted proteins | sample AnhtaG_FD_183114 | JGI IMG/M metagenome (GOLD analysis project Ga0209979, IMG submission 183114) | Deep subsurface microbial communities from Anholt, Denmark to uncover new lineages of life (NeLLi) - Anholt_01485 metaG (SPAdes) (version 2) | ecosystem: Environmental > Aquatic > Marine > Oceanic...
ACGGCCAGGCGCAGGGTGTGGACCACCTCGCTGCCGCCGGGGTGGCTGATGTAGCTGGCCAGGGCGATAGGCTTCTGGCCGGCCAGCGCCTTGAGGGCGTCCAGGGCGCGGATGATGCCCTCGTCCAGCAGGACCCGCTTGGCCTCGCCGCGGAACTCCTTCCCAGCCAGGCCCCAGAGCACGAGCGTGCCGTCCAGGAGGGCCAGGGTGGGCAGGCCGCTGTCCTCCTGGGCGGCGAGCTGAGCCAGCAGCTCCACCTCGCGCACGCTGCGGAGGGCGGCCAGAAGGTTGCCGGACAGCACATCCTCGTGGCTGGCGTCGGTGCGGTCGCTCAGGACGAGGCGTTGGTCCTCGAACGCTAGGTCTGGCTCGCTCGCCAGGTCGGCTTCGGGGCGGCTGCCATAGCGGATGCGGGCCCGGCCCAGGTTCAGGAGGTAGCAGGAGACGGGGCTGTATCGGTCCAGATCGATGTGAGAGCCGTCGCTGGCCAGGGCGACGTACTCGGCGGGGGCCGGAGGAGCAGGGAAGGCGGCGTTCATGGCCTCGGCCAGCGGTTCGGCCAGAAGCCATCGAGTGCTGGCCGCCGCCAGGCGCTCGCGTAGGCTGTCCGGCCGCCCAGCCCAGGCACGAGCGGTGTCCAGGGCCCGGGCCAGGCGCGCCTGGCCCTCCTCGGCTCGTTCCCGCAGGCGCGGTCCCAGGTCATCTAGCTGTTTGGCCAGGCGCTGGAAGTCTAGGGTCATTCTCCGTTCACCGCCTATTCAAACCGACGATGCGCCTATTTGCTGGATAGCTCCTGTTGCTCCTCAAGCCATCTCCTTGTCCCGACTTCCGTGCGATGCTTAAGGCTTTCGATACTCTGCCTCTTGTGCAAATCGGCTTCCGGGTCGCTGGGATCCTTTAACTCAAGGTATGTGTTACAGGGAAAATCGGAGCAGAGACCGCAGTGTTCAAGTCGTTTCTGTTCCACACAGCATTCCCATATTGGGCAGATATCCCAAGGGATTTCCTCCGATTTCGTCCAGAACACTTTTCCTTTCTCTGCATCGCACCCCTTGCACATTTCGTCCAAGTACTTGCAGCCCCCGCAATAGATTCCACAAACGGCTGCTAGATTTATCTCTGCCATTTCACTTGCCCCCTATCCATTGTCCGCCTTCCGGCGCAGAACCCTCTCGTCGCCCACCCGGCGGGTGATGCGCTGCTCGTCCAGGTGCTCCAGGAGGGCCTGGGCATACTTGCGGCTGGCGGCGAACATGTCCCGCACCTGGGCCAGGGTGATGGTGCCGTGGGCCTTCAGGTGCTCCACGATGCGAGAGGTCATCTCCTGATAGGCCTCGGTCGTGAAGGCTATGTTGGCGGCCACGCGGACTATCTGGCCCTTCTCCTCCAGGTAGGCCAGAAGCTCGGAATCGGGGAGACCTTGGGTGGACGGAGCGTAAGGCTTGGCCCGAAGAGAAGAGAGGAAGGCGTCGGCAGTGGCCTGCTTGGCCGGATTCAGGCTCGGCGCGTGTTCGGGCAGCGCCAGGGTGCCTGCCTCCTCACGAATGTCTCCTCGCGCCGTCCAGGTAGCCAGGACGGGGTCGAAGGCCCGCGAGTCGAGCTTCAGGCGGCTGCGCAACTCCTCCCTGGCAACGCCCCGACGCAGGGGACGCTGGCGGTGGAAGGCCGAGAGGATGTCTTTCGCCCGCCCGGTGAGGTCGGCGAAACCTTGGGTGCTGTAGAGGAGCGAGGCGGGGCCAATCTCTTGGGCGCGCAGGACAAGGGCACGGCCGCTCTCGACCAGGGCGGCAGCCGCCGCCAGCACCTGGTCGGGGGCCAGCTCCGTGTGGCGGGCAAGCTGGCCCACCTCGCAGGGCTCCAGGCGCGACAGGGCGATCAGCACCATGTCCTCCGGCGAGCCGCGGTCCATCTTCTCCAGCGTGTCCAGGGTGGGCTGATGAAAGCGGCGGTGGCGGCGCACGTGGGTGTCCACCACCTTGCCGCCGCCCAGGGTGTCGTTGGGCGAGCGGATGACGAAGAAGTCGCCCGCGGCCACCGCCAGCGGCTCCTCCAGGCGGACCTGGGCCCAGGCCGTCTGGCCGGCCGCCAGCTCATCGTGGTCCAGGAGGAGGACGCGGCCGCTCACCTCGCTGGAGCCGCTGTGGAAGGAGACCTGAAGATTGTGGCGAATCGGTCGCGGCAGGTAGCTCACCGCTCGCAGGCGCACATCGATGGCTGTGGTGGGGCGAAGCCAGCCGGGGGTGGTGACCACCATGCCTCGGCGCAGATCGCGGGGGGAGATGCCCGCCAGGTTCAGGGCCAACCGGCAGCCGGGCTCGGCCTCTTCTAGTTTGCGCTGGTGGGTCTGCATACCACGGATGCGCGACCTGGGGCCCTCGGGGACGATCTCCACCTCCTGGCCTGCCCTCAAGGAGCCGCCGACGAGGGTGCCGGTAACGACAGTGCCGAACCCGGCCACTGTGAAGGCACGGTCGATGGGCAGGCGGGGCCGGCCCAGGTCGCGCTGGGGGGGTGTCTGGGCCAGCTCCTTCTCGATGGCGTCCACCAGCTCCGAGAGCCCCTCGCCGGTCACGGCGGAGCAGGCCAGCATGGGCGAGGCCGCCAGGGTGGTGTCGGCGATGACCTCGGCGGCGTCGGCCTCCACTAGGGATAGCAGCTCGCTGTCCACCAGATCCTTCTTGGAGATAGCGACGATGCCTCGGCGCACGTCCAGCAGGTCGAGGATGGCCAGGTGCTCGCGGGTCTGGGGCATGACCCCTTCGTCGGCGGCGATGACCAGCAGGGCCAGGTCGATGCCGCCCACGCCGGCCAGCATGTTCTTGATGAAGCGCTCGTGGCCGGGGACATCGACGATGCTCACCTCCTGGCCGCCGGGGAGCTTGAGCCAGGCGAAGCCCAGGTCGATGGTCATCTCCCGCTCCTTCTCCTCCCGGAGGCGGTCGGGGTCGATGCCGGTGAGGGCCTTCACCAGGGCCGACTTGCCATGATCGACGTGGCCGGCGGTGCCTATAACGTACATCTGTTCTATATACTACGACGGCTGTCAAGAGGGATGCGCGGGCCAGGCGACTCGTGGCCGATCATAGCATAGGGCGGCGAGGGAACAAAGGGCTCTGTGAGGCAAGGCCGTTGTCGCGTGGGGAGGCGTCTGCTACCATAGGACAACGAGTCGATTATGGCACGCCTGGGCTGGGTCTACGACCCCTTCTATCTGGAACACGATACGGGAGAGCATCCGGAGAATTCCCGCCGATTGCTCTCCATTCTGGCGCTCCTGGAGGAGTGCGGACTGCTGTCTTCCCTTATCCCTGTCCCTGCCGTCGATGCCAGCGAGGCCGACCTGGAGCTGGTGCACAATCCGGAGATGATCCGCTGGGTGCGCTCAAGGACGGAGTTGGGCCAGCGCTGGCTGGAGGTGGACACGGCGGTCTGCCCCAAGTCGTATGCGGTGGCATTGCGGGCGGCGGGCGGCTGCCTGCAGGCGGTGGATGCTATCCTAAACGACAAGATCGACTCGGCCTTCTGCCTGGTGCGGCCGCCGGGTCACCACGCTACCCCCGACCGGCCGATGGGCTTCTGCTTGTTCAACAACGTGGCCATCGCTGCCAGATACGCCCTGGTGCGGCGGGGCCTGGAGCGGGTGGCGATCGTGGACTTCGACGTGCACCACGGCAACGGCACTCAGGACGCCTTCTACACTGATCCGTCCGTGCTCTACTTCTCGACCCATCAGTTCCCCTTCTACCCGGGCACGGGCTCCTGGAGGGAGGCGGGCGAGGGCGAAGGCCGTGGCCATACGGTGAACGTGCCCCTGTCGATGAGCAGCGGCGAGGAGCAGTATCGCCAGGTCTTTCAGGAGGTGCTGCTGCCGATACTGCACCGCTTTCGGCCCCAGCTAATCCTCGTATCCGTCGGGTTCGACGCCCACTTCAAGGATCCCCTGGCCAGCATGCGCCTGAGCTGTGCTGACTACCGGGAGCTGGCCCTGATGCTGCGAGAGGTGGCGGAGGAGATGTGCCAGGGGCGGCTGCTGTTCGTTCTGGAGGGCGGCTATGAGGGCGAGGCGCTGGCCTGGTCGGTGCGCACTTGCCTTGACGTGCTGCTGGGCAATCCCTTCGCGCCCGACCCGCTGGGCTCCGCTCTCCCTGCGCCGGGGCCGGACATCGAGCCCCTGCTGGCAGCGGTGAAGGAGTTGCACGGGCTAGCCTGACCTGTCTCCAAGATGTGGCGACGCATCCCTTCGCTCTGCTCAGGGCGGGCTCCCTCGCTTTGCTCAGGGCAGGCTCTTGCCATTTTGCCCACATCGCCGCTGAGATTCTTCGCTCCGCTCAGAATGACGCTAGGCCACGCTGTCACCCTGAGCGTAGTGAAGGGTCTCACTCCAGATGGCATACTATGCCCGGCTGTCGCTGCAACTCGGTGATAGAACAGCCTAGTCGGGCAGGAAGCGCTGGAAGGCCTCGTTGCCCAGCAGGCGGCCGTTGCCTGTGAGGCGAAGGCAGCCGTTGGCTTCCTCAAGGAGGCCCAGGGCCTCGAGTTCCTCGACCTGAGCGCCGTACACGGACATCAGGTCTTGCCCGAAGCGGCGGCGAAACTCCTTCAAGTGAAGCCCCTGTACCAGGCGTAGGCCGAGGACGACCGTCTCGGCCATGGCGCCAGTGGCCGTCACCTGCTCGGCGACGGCGACGTGGCCCAAGGTTGCCAGGAAGGGAGCGAGGCCCTCGGCGAGGCGGCCATCGCCCTTCGCGCTTTCTTCCACCAGCGGGATGTAGCGGCGCGGGTCCTTGACGTTGGCGAAGCGGAAGCCACCAAAGCAAGAGTGAGCGCCCGCCCCCAATCCGAGATACGGTTCGTTTAGCCAGTAGGCCAGGTTGTGGCGGCAGTGGCGATCGGGGAGGGCCCAGTTGGAGATCTCGTAGTGCTGGTAGCCAGCCGCCGCCAGCGCATCCTCGGCCCAGAGGTACATGTCGGCGGCCAGGTCAGCGTCGGGCGGGGGCAGGCGACCGTGGGCCACAGCGTCGGCCAGGGGGGTGCCTTCCTCCAGCGTCAGGGCGTAGAGGGACAGGTGGTCGGGCCGCAGGGCGATGGCCTCCCTCACCGTGTGCTGCCAGGCCGTCATTGTCTGGCGGGGCAGGCCGTAGATCAGGTCCAGGTTGACGTTGTCGAAGCCTGCCTGTCGCGCTGTCTGATAGGTCTCGCGGGCCCCCGCTGCCGTGTGGATGCGGCCCAAGGTGGCCAGCTCGTCGTCGTGGAAGCTCTGCACGCCCAGGCTCAGGCGGTTCACCCCCAGGGAGCGCAGCTCCTGAAGGTAGTGGCGATCGACTGTCCCCGGGTTGGCTTCGCAGGAGACCTCGGCGTCGGCGGCCAGGCGAAAGCGCTGGCGGAGAGCAGCCATGATGCGCTCCACCTCCACCAGGGGCAGGAGGCTGGGGGTGCCGCCGCCAAGGAAGACGGTGGCCACGTCCATGTGCTGCGCGGGCTCTCGCCACAGCCCCATCTCGGCGCGCAGAGCGCCCACGTAGGACGGGATCAGCGACTCGAGCCCAGCGTAGGAGTTGAAGTCGCAGTAGGAGCACTTGGACTGGCAGAAGGGGATGTGGACATAAAGGCTGACGCTTTCGCCGCTCATGACACCTGTTGGCATCGTAGCACCGCCCTTGGGGGGCGGCAACGTTGACTTTGGTGTAGGAGCCATGCGAAACTCTGGTTGTCATGACTATGCGAACAGCGTTGAAGAGCCATGGCTGCGGCGAGTTGCGCGCCGAACACGAAGGCCAGGAGGTGTCCCTGGCCGGCTGGGTGCACCGCCGTCGCGACCACGGCAGCCTTATTTTCGTCGACCTGCGCGACCACGAAGGCATCGTCCAGGTGGTGTTCAGCCCCAAGGAGGCCAAGGAGGCCCACAGCGTGGCCAGCGAGGTGCGGGGCGAGTATGTGATACAGGTGAAGGGGACGGTGGGGCGGCGCCCCCCGGGCACCGAGAACCGCGACATGCCCACCGGCGAGGTCGAGGTGCGGGCCCAAAGCGCCACCCTTCTTAGTCCGTCCAAGACCCCGCCCTTCTACATCAATGAGGAGACGGAGGTTGAGGACCTGCTGCGCCTGCGCTATCGCTATCTGGACCTGCGGCGAGAGCGCATGCACCGAAACATCGTCCTCCGCCATAAGGTAGTGCAGTTCATCCGCAGCTTCCTCAGCGAGCGGGGCTTTGTGGAGGTGGAGACGCCCATCCTCATCAAGAGCACGCCCGAGGGCGCTCGTGACTACCTGGTGCCCAGCCGCGTCAGCGCCGGTCGCTTCTACGCCCTGCCCCAGTCGCCTCAGCAGCTCAAGCAGCTCCTGATGGTGGCCGGCTTCGAGCGCTACTTCCAGATCGCCCACTGCTTCCGCGACGAGGACCTGCGCGCTGACCGCCAGCCGGAGTTCACCCAGCTCGACATCGAGATAAGCTTTATAGACGAAGAGGACATGTTGAATCTGATGGAGGACCTCCACACGGCGATGGTGGAGACGATTCGGCCCGACGTGCGGATCATCAAGCCCTTCCCTCGCTTCACCTACGCCGAGGCGATGCGCCGATTCGGCACCGACAAGCCAGACCTGCGCTACGGCATGGAGCTGGTGGATGTCTCCGACCTGCTGGCCGAATCGGAGTTCAGCGTCTTCCAGCAGACACTAGCCGCCGGCGGTGTGGTACGGGCCATCTGTGCCCCCGGCGGTGCTGTTTTCAGCCGCCGCCAGATCGACGAGCTCACCGAATTCGTCAAGACCGTCGGCGGCAAGGGGCTCATATCGATCGGCTTGACCGGTGAAGGGCCCGTGGGGGAGCTGACCGCCGACGAGTTCCACTCGCCTATGCACCGCCACCTGCGCCTGGAGGAGGTGCGAGCCATCGCCGTCCGCGCTGAGGCTAACCGCGGCGACCTGATCATCATGGTGGCCGATCAGGAGGAGCAGGCCAGCCAGGCCCTGGACGGGCTGCGACGGGAGATGGCTCGGCGCCTGAATTTGATCGACGAGGGCCTGTTCGTCTTCTGTTTCACCACCGACTTCCCTCTCCTGGGATGGAACGAGGCCGAGGAGCGCTGGGACCCGGTGCATCACCCCTTTACCTCTCCGAAAGAAGAGGACCTGCCCCTCATGGATAGCGATCCCGGTCGTGTTCGCGCCCGCGCCTACGACCTGGTCTGCAACGGCTGGGAGATAGCCGGCGGCAGCATCCGAATTCATCGCCGCGACGTGCAGGAGAAGATGTTCAGCCTACTGCGCATCGCGCCCGAGGAGGCCCTGGACCGCTTTGGCCACATGCTGGAGGCCTTCGAATACGGGGCGCCGCCCCACGGCGGCATTGCCACCGGCCTCGACCGCACGGTGATGATCCTGGCCGGCGAGCGGGACATCCGGGAGGTGATCGCCTTCCCCAAGACGAAGACCGCCTCCGACCCTCTGTTCGGCGCTCCCTCCACTGTCTCCGATGCCCAGCTGAAGGAGCTGCATATAGCGCTCAGGCCGGGGGTGGTGATCCCCAAGGAATCTCCTTGAGACTTTTCCTGTCTTGTGGATATCATGGGCTAGCTTTCGTCATCGGTAGACGAAGGTTTCTTGGCTTGCGATGAGGAACCTGGTCCTAGTTCTGGGCGGCTTGGCCGTCGCGGTAGCTGTGGTGGTCGGCGTGGTGGCGGCGCTGGTCGGCGGTGGCGGTGGAGAAGGAGACTCGTCGGCCCAGGAGACGCCCGCTGCGGCCGTGGCCGGTGGCGAGCTGCGGCTGCTGGGCAGAGACCCCCTGACCCTCGACCCCGCCTGCGCCACCGACGTCGATTCCGCTAACTACATCGTGGAGGTCTTCGGTGGCCTGGTGACCATCGACCGCGACCTCCAGATCGTGCCGGACATCGCCGAAAGGTGGGAGATAAGCGACGACGGCACGGTCTACACCTTCGAGCTGCGGCGAGGCGTCCTCTTTCACAAGGGGGACCGCCAGGTGGCCGCCAGCGACGTCAAGTACTCCATGGAGCGGGCCCTCGACCCCGACACCCAGTCCGCGGTGGCCGAGACCTACCTGGGGGATATCGTGGGGGCTGAGGAGTTCGTCGACGGCGACGCCGATGAGGTCACGGGCATTGAGGTGGTGGACAACTACATCCTCCGCATCACCATCGACGCGCCCAAGCCGTACTTCCTGGCCAAGCTGACCTACCCCACCGGCTTCGTTGTCGACCGCAATCAGGTCGAGGGCAGCACCTGCTTCAGCGGCACCAACTGGCAGCGCAAGCCGAACGCCACCGGGCCCTTTAAGCTGAAGGAGTGGGACCTGGGACAGCGCATCGTCCTGGAGCCCAACAGCCGTTATCACCTGGGAGTGGCTTCCCTGGGGCGGGTGGTGTACACGCTGGGCGGCGGCTCGGCCATCACCATGTACGAGAACGATGAGATCGATGTCACCGGTGTCGGCCTCAACGACATCGAGCGGGTGCGCGACCCGGCCGAGCCCCTGAACAAGGAGTTTAATGAAGCGCCGCGGATGGACGTCTGGTACATCGGCTTCAACGTGGAGGAGCCGCCCTTCGATGACGCCAAGGTGCGCCAGGCCTTCGCCCAGGCCATCGACAAGGACAAGCTCATCGAGGTTGTGCTGCTGGATGCGGTGGTCAAGGCCGACGGCATCCTGCCGCCGGGCATCCCGGGCTTCAATGAGGAACTCCAGGGCTTGGAGTTCGACCTGGAGCGGGCGCAGCAACTGCTGGCGGAGTCCGGCGGCCCTGAGGGGCTGCCCGACATCGAGATTGCCTCGTCGGGACGGGGGGCCAGCGTCGGGCCGGTGAGCGAGGCCATCCTCGCCATGTGGGAGGAGAACCTGGGTGTGAAGGTCTCCACCCGCCAGACGGAGTTCGCCACCTTCCTCAGCGATCTCCGCGACGGCAAGTTCCAGATGTTCGAGTTGGGCTGGGTGGCTGACTACCCTGACCCCGAGAACTTCCTGAGGATCAAGTTCCACAGCGATAGCGCCAACAACGACACTCAATACGCCAACGCCGAGGTGGATCGTCTGCTGGACCAGGCGGACGCGGAAACGGACGAGGCCACGCGGCTGTCGTTGTATCAGCAGGTGGAGCAGATCGTCGTCAACGATATGCCCTGGATACCGCTGTTTCACGACAAGTTCAGTGTGCTGATCAAGCCCTACGTAAAGGGCTACATCCTGCCGCCCTTCGTCATCCCCCGAATGCGCTACGTGCAAATCGAGGAGTAGAGTTCGCGGCGGCGAGATGTAAGAGCAGATGCAGGGCATTCTCCCCTTTGTAGTGCGGCGCCTGATGTGGGCGCCGTTCGTGCTTCTGGCGGTGACGCTGGCCACCTTCGCCCTGGGCCGCTTCGGGCCGGGCGACCCGGTGGAGACCCTCCAGGGGCAGTATCACAACCCTGAGGTGGTGGAGCGCATCCGCCACGAGCGCGGCCTGGACGACCCCTTCTTTGTCCAGTACGGCCACTATATGTGGGACGTGCTCCACGGCGACCTGGGCACCAGCTTTACCTACCTGGGCGTGCCCGTGAAGGACATCATCTTCGACAAGATGTGGATCACTATCCAGTACAACCTGGTGGCGCTGGTCATCATTTTCGCCGTCGGCATCCCCGCCGGCATCTGGGCGGCCCTCCGTCAGGGGACCTGGCAGGACCCCTTAACGATTGGCGGTTTTCTATTCTTCAGGTCTGTTCCCGTGCTGGTGACCATACCTATCTTGCAGTTCATATTCGCCCTCAAGCTGGGCTGGCTGCCCAGCGGTGGCTGGGTTGAGAGGGACATCCTCGGCATGAAGATCGGCATTCTTGATAAGCGGATCATCATGCCCATTCTGGCCCTCTCCCTGCCGGGCATCGCCGGGGTGGCCCGCCTGATGCGCGCCCAGACTCTGGAGGTGCTGGACGAGGACTTTGTGCGCACTGCGCGGGCCAAGGGCCTGCGGGAGGTGGTGGTGATCAGCCGCCACGTCGCCCGCAATGCCCTTCTGCCCATGACCACCATCGTCGGCTTTGCACTCGTGGGCCTGCTGGGCGGCTCCCTGTTCGTGGAGACGCTGTTCGGAATCCCGGGCATAGGCCAGTTCGTCTGGGAGGCGGTGGGCAACCGCGACTACGACGTGATCATGGCCGTGACCCTGATAACGGCCACCGCCTTCATCCTGGCCAATCTGGTCACCGACATCGCCTACGGCTTCATCGACCCCCGCGTCCGCTTGGGTGGGGGAGGCCCGAGGTACTAGCATGGCGGAAGCTGAGCTGGCCCTAGGGGAGCCGATGGAAGAGGGCCGACCTGGCTTCGGGGCGACGGCCCTGCGGCGGCTCTTGCGCAAGCGGCTGGCAATGGTCTGCCTGGTGGCGATCGTTGTCATCTATCTGGCGGGCCTTCTCGCCCCCTGGGTGGCGCCTTACGGTTACAACGAGCAGGACCTGGACAACACCTTCGCCGGTCCCAGCCTGGCCCATCCCTTGGGCACCGACCGCCTGGGCCGCGACATGCTCAGTCGGGTGATCTGGGCCTCGCAGACCACGGTCATCATTAGCGCCGCCGCCATCTTCACCGGCGGCCTGGTGCTGGGGGTGGGGCTGGGCCTGCTGGCGGGCTACGTTGGCGGGTGGCTGGACAACTTCATCATGCGGGTGGCTGACGCCTTCTTTGCCCTTCCCGATATCCTTCTCTTGCTTCTGATCACTGCCACCGTCAGGCCCCGTGTTGAGGGACTGTTCGAAAACTTCGAATCGTGGCCCGTGGCCGGAGGTCTGGTTGAAGCGGGCGCGCCCGACTACTTCCTGGTGTTTGGGGCGCTGGCCCTGTTCGGCTGGGTGGGCGTCGCCCGCCTCATCCGCTCTCAGGTTCTCTCCCTGCGGGAGAGCGATTACGTGCTGGCGGCGCGGGCTTCGGGGGCCTCGGTGGGGCGTATCCTGACCAGGCACCTGTTGCCCAACGTGAGCAACATCATCATCGTCAGCGTCACCTTGTCTCTGGGGGCCATGGCCGGCATGGAGATCATGCTCAGTTGGCTGGGCATCGGCATCACCTATCCCCATCCCAGCTTCGGCGCCATGATTGCCGCCGGCAGCGATCTGAGTAGCCTGCGCGCCCACCCCCACCTCCTGCTGGTGCCGGCGGCGGTGGTGGCGCTGCTCCTGTTCGCCTTCAACCTGCTGGGCGACGCCCTGAACGACGTTCTGAGCCCGCGGCGACGGTAGGCCTGGTGGCTCCCTCGTAGGAAGGCGGCATGCTATAATACCTCTGCGGAGGCCGCCCAAAAGGATGAAAGTTTCCATCGAACGCATCCCCGAAAGCCAGGTCGTCCTGGAGATCGAAGTCGAGCTCGAGCGTCTGGAGCGATCGCTGGATCGTGCCTACCGTCGGCTGGCCCAGAAGACCGAAGTCCCCGGCTTTCGCAAGGGGAAAACACCGCGCCACATGCTGGAGCGCTACCTGGGCCGCGACGCCGTCCTGCAGGAGGCGCTGGGGCTGCTGATCCCGGAGGCCTACAATCAGGCCCTCGAGGAAGAGAGCGTCGATGCCATCGACTATCCCAGTGTCGAGGTGGTGCAGCAGGAGCCGCTCATCTTCAAGGCCACCGTACCCGTTCGCCCCAGCGTCGACCTGGGTAACTACCGAGAGCTAAGGGTGGAGCGAGAGCCGGTGACGGTGAGCGAGGAGCAGGTGAACGACAAGCTTGAGGAGCTGCGCCATCGCTATGCCATCCTGGAGCCTGTGGACAGGCCTCTGCAGATGGGCGACCGGGTGTGGGCGGACGTTCGGGTCAGCGTGGACGGCCGCTCGGTCTTCTCCGAGGACGATGCCGAGGTCCATCTGCACCAGGGAGTGCCCGTCCTCGTGCCCGGCTTCGTTGAGGAGCTTCTGGGGAGCGAGAAGGGTATCGAGCGGCAGTTCAGCATACACGTGTCGCCGGACCACCCTCAGCGGCCGCTGGCCGGCAAGACCTGCCTGTGCACGGTGCTGGTGAAGGAGATCAAGGAGGAGAGGCTGCCGGAGCTGGATGACGCCTTCGCCGCTGTGGTGGGGGAGGGCTTTCCCAGCCTGGAGGCCCTGCGAGAGCGGCTGGAGTCAGACCTGCGGCAGTCGGCCGAGCAGGAGGCGGATGCCCGCTACCGGGAGAAGGTGGTCGATGGGGTGGTGGCCGCCGCCTCGGTGGAGTTCCCGCCGGTGCTGGCGGAACGGGAGACGGAGCAATTGCTGCGCGAGCGGGTTAGCTCCAGCGGGGCTGGGGACATCGAGCGCTACCTGCAGCATATGCGCAAGTCGGAGGAGGAGTTGCGCCAGGAGCTGCGCCTTCGGGCTGTCGAGCGGATCCAGGGCTCGCTGGTGCTGGGCAAGGTGGCCGCGGTGGAAGGGATCTCGGTGAGCGAAGAGGACATCGATGGCGAGATAGAGCGCCTGGTGGCGTCATCGGGGCCGCAAGCGGAGGAGGTGCGGAAAGTCTTCAGGAGCGCTGGCAGCCGCGACGCCCTGGAGCGCTCTCTCCTCACCCGCAAGACGGTGGAGCGCTTGGTGGCCATCGCTTCGGGAGAGGAGGTACCGCCACCGGCCGAGGCCGCGGAAGAAGTTGGCAAGAGCGAGGTTGTCAGCAAGGAGTGAGGCCCATGGACAGCAAGCCTAGCATGATAATTCCCTACGTGGTGGAGACCAGCCCGCGGGGCGAGCGTGCCTTCGACATCTACTCGCTGCTCCTGAAGGAGCGCATCATCTTCCTGGGCATGCCTATCGATGACCAGATAGCCAATCTCATCATCGCCCAGATCCTCTATCTGGAGCGGGAGGACCCGGACAAGGACGTCAACCTCTACATCAACTCGCCTGGCGGTGCCATCAGCGCCGGGCTGGCCATCTACGATACGATGCAACTGGCCCGCTGCGACATCTCCACCATCTGCGTGGGCATGTGCGCCAGCATGGCCACCGTCCTTCTGACGGCTGGCACCAAGGGGAAGCGCTACGCCCTATCTCACTCCACGGTTCACATCCACCAGGCGCGTGGCGGGGCGACGGGAGAGGCCACCGACATCGAGATCTATGCCAAGGAGATTCTGCGCAACCAGCAGGTGATCCGCGATATCTTGGCCAAGCACACCGGCCAGGAGGCGGAGCGCATCGCCCGCGACTCCGACCGCAACTTCTTTATGGACGCCGAGCAGGCCAAAGACTATGGCATCATAGACGAGATCCTCCTGCGGCCGTAGAGGAGCCCTTGCGGGCGCTTCGGCCCAGGGCGATTTTCTGCATGTTGTTGTCCCAGCGGCTTGTTATGTCTTTGGATGGGTGAGCGTCTGCTATAATAGGGCAGAGTAGACTGTCTTGGGGGGACAATAGAAAGCCATGCCAGGTTCTCGCCGAAGCCGAACGCAGCAGTGTCTTTGCTCCTTTTGCGGCAAGGACCAGGAGGAGGTGCGCCGCCTCATCGCTGGTCCCGGCTCTGTCTATATATGCGACGAGTGCGTTCAGCTCTGCCACGAGATTCTGGAGGAGGAAGCGGTCCCCCGGGATGGCGATAAGGCTCCCTTCGGGCGGGTCCCGCCGCCCAAGGTGATCTACGAGCAGCTCAGCGAGTACGTGGTGGGCCAGGAGCAGGCCAAGAAGGTGCTGTCGGTGGCCGTCTACAACCACTACAAACGCATTGCGGCTCGCGACCGGCCCGCCGACGTGGAGCTGGAGAAGAGCAATATCCTGCTGCTGGGCCCCACTGGCTGCGGCAAGACCCTCCTCGCTCGCACCCTGGCCAACATTCTCGATGCCCCCTTCACCATCGCCGATGCCACTGCCCTCACCGAGGCGGGCTATGTGGGCGAGGACGTGGAGAATATCCTCCTGCGCCTCATCCAGGCGGCGGACTACGACATCCCCCGGGCCGAGCGGGGAATCATCTATATCGATGAGATCGATAAGATCGCCCGCAAGAGCGGCGATAACCCCTCCATTACCCGCGACGTATCGGGAGAGGGGGTCCAGCAGGCCCTGCTGAAGATCATCGAGGGGTGCGTGGCCAATGTGCCTCCTCAGGGCGGTCGGAAGCATCCTCACCAGGACTTCATCCAGATCAGCACCACCAATATCCTGTTCGTATGTGGTGGTGCCTTCCTGGGGCTGGATGCAGTGGTCGACAAACGCCTGGGCACGGGCAAGCGGGCCCTTGGCTTCCGGGCGGGCCTCGCTCAGGAGGAGGCGGTCAAGGCGCGCGATGAGCTTCTCACCCAAGTGGCCCCCGATGACCTGCTGGAGTACGGCCTTATCCCCGAGTTCGTGGGTCGCCTGCCGGTGATCGTGTCTCTGCAATCGTTGAACAAGCAGGCCATGGTGTCCATCCTTACCGAGCCGAAGAATGCCCTGGTGAAGCAGTTTCAGCGTTCCTTCGCACTGGACGGCGTGGAGCTGGTGTTCACTGAGGATGCTCTGGAGGCGGCGGCTGAGGAGGCCATGCGCCACAAGATGGGCGCTCGCAGCCTGCGCACGGTGGTGGAGGAGACTCTGCTGGACGTGATGTACGAGATCCCCTCCCACCCGGACATCAAGAAGTGCGTGGTGGATTCCGAGGCGATACGCGGTCACCGCCGGGCGATCCTTCTCAGCGGCGGCGGCCAAGCGGTGGAGGCGTTGGGGGAAGAGGCCCGCGGCGAGACGGCCTAGCCTGGCTTTCTAGCCACCTAGCTTGTACTGTCTCCAGGTAATGGCGATGCCAGGCCGCCCGAGGTGAGGCCCTTCGCTACGCTCAGGGCGACAGAAATGGGTGGCGTCATTCTGAGCAAAGCGAAGAATCTCAGCCACAGGCGGTGTTCTCGGCAGTGTATGCATATCTCACGGCCGTTTGCCGTCTATCAACCGCCTGGAGCCCGCCTGTAGCTACCTCCTGGCCAATGGCCGGACGTCAAAGGTCTCTTCGGCAGACTAAAAAGGCGCCCAGAAAGAGGCGCATGCGTCGCCACATCTCGGAGACAGTACACTCTAGCTGGCGGGCGAGAAGTCGGGTCGCCTCGCGGCGCCTAAGCGCTGGAAGATGGTGGGGATGGGCGTAGGCTAGCTGACTGCCTCAGGCTCCTTTGGCTGTCGATCCTTCTTGCCGACAGCCGAGCGGAGACCGGCGAGCGTTATCCTGCGGCGCAAGTAGGCGAGCTGCTCCATCAGGGGCAGGTTCTTCGGGCAGTAGTCGTGGCAGGCTAGGAGACCGACGCAGCCGAAGACACCGGCGTCGCTTCCTATCACGTCGAAGAAGTCGGCACCAGTACGCTCGTCGCGGGGGTCGATCCAGAAGCGGGCGATGCGGAGCAGGCCCGCTGCCCCGACGAAGTCATCCCGCATCTGAGCGGTGACGCAGGCGGCGACACAACAGCCGCACTCGATGCAGCGGTCCAGCTCGTAGACAGCCAGCGCCTCGTCGTTGGGCATGCGCTCTTCTTCCGCATCGGGGTTGAAAGCCTTGGCGGTGTGCACCCAAGACTCGACGCGGTGGGCCATCTCCGCGAACCAGCTTCCTGTGTCTACGGAGAGGTCCCCGATCAGGCGGAAGAAGGGGAGCGGATGAAGGACGATCTTCTGGGGGAGTTGATCGGTACGGGTGCGGCAGGCCAGCCTGGGATGGCCATTGACCAGCATGGCGCAGGACCCGCAAACCGCCGACCGGCAGACGAAGTCGAACTGGAGAGAGGGGTCCATCTCCTCCCGAATGCGCGTCAGGGCGGTGAACAGGGTCATCCTGGGGGTCTCCTCCAGGATGTACTCCTGCATGCGGGGCCCGAAATCCGGGTCGTAGGGATTGTAACGAAAGATTGAGAAAGTGAGTGTACGATTAGCCATGGACGCCCTCCTCTTTCGCCTGCGCCTGCGTCTCGCCGTAGCCGCGCTCGCCGGGAGGCAGTTCTATGATCTTGACTGGCTCATAGCTGAGGCGAGGCAAGTTAACTCCCGCTGGCCAGGTTGCCAGGGTCCGCCTGAGCCAGAGGACATCGTCGCGGGCAGGATAATCCTCGCGGAAGTGACTTCCCCGGCTCTCCGTGCGCTGTAGCGCGCCGTAGGCGATGGTAATGGCCAGTCGGATCATACCGGGCAGGCGCAAGCACGCTGAAACCTCGGGGTCAGGACCTCGTCCGCTGGAGCGCAGGCCCAAGTGTTTGGCTCGCTCCTGGAGGTCCTGGAGCTGCTCTACGGCTGTCATGAGCTCGCGGCCGTTGCGGAAGACGCCCACCTTCTCCCTGAGGATCTCAGCCATCTGCTGGCGCAGGTCGTAGACATATTCTAGGCCGTAAGAGGCCAGAGCGCTCAGCCGCTGCTCCACTTGCAGCCTTGCGGAGCCAGCGGCGGCGTCGGAGAAGGAGGAATCAGAGCCAGCGAGGTCTTGAGCGATACTCCTGCCGACCACCATGCCCATGACCACGGTCTCAGCCACCGAGTTGCCGCCGAGGCGGTTGAAACCATGGAGGTCCCAGCATGCCGTCTCTCCGGCGGCGTATAGACCGGCGAGGCCGTAGGCGTGGCCGCCGATGTCGGTGCGGACACCGCCCATGCTGTAATGCTGGGTGGGTCGTACCGGAACGAGCTCGTGCACCGGATCAACGCCCAAGAAGTCGCGGCAGATCTCGGCGACGTCGCGGAGGTAAGTCTCTATGTGCTCCTGACCCAGGTGGCGAATATCCAGCCAGAGGTGGGGCCCGTAGGGCGATTCGACGGCGTGGCCCTGGCGCGTGTGGTGGATCATGCGCCGGCTAACCACATCGCGGGAGGCGAGCTCCTTCTTCTCGGGCTCGTAGTCGAGCATGAAGCGGTGCTCGTCTTTGTCCAGCAGGTAGCCGCCGTCACCGCGGCACCCCTCGGTGACCAGGATGTCCCCCGGCACGACGCCCGTGGGATGGAACTGCACGGCTTCCATGTTCCCCAGGGGGATGGTGCCCGTATCCAAGGCTATGGCCATCCCGGTGCCGTCATTGATGACGGCGTTGGTGGACTGACCGTAGATGCGCCCGTAGCCACCGGTGGCGATGACGGTGGCTCGGGCCAGGTAGGTACGCAACTCACCGTTGCGGAGGTCTCGGACTATGGCGCCGTAGCAGCGCTCGCCATCATGGATCAGGGTGAGGGCCTCGGTTCGGTCGTGGACTTGGACCCCGAGCTGCAGGGCCACGTTGTCCATGGTGTAGAGGAGGGAGTGCCCCGTGCCGTCGGAGCAGAAGCAGGCTCGCCACTTCTTCGTGCCGCCGAAGTTGCGGGCGGCGATAAGGCCTTCCTTCTCGGGCGACTCCTCGACCACTTGGCCGCCGGGAAGTCGTCGCGGCCCAGGGACCACCCGGGTCCAGGGGACTCCCCAGTGGGCCATCTGGCGAACGGCCACCGGCGCCAAGTTGACAAACAGGCGAGCCACGTCTTGATCGCATCCCCAGTCGGCGCCCTTCACCGTATCCTCAAAGTGGACATCGGGAGAGTCGCCGGCGCTCTTGGCCATGTTGCCCAGGGCAGCTTGCATTCCACCCTGAGCGGCAACGGAGTGAGAGCGTCGGGGTGGCACCAAAGAGAGGATAATGACCTGAAGGCCATGCGCAGCTGCCTCGACGGCCGTGCGCTCGCCAGCCAGGCCGGCGCCAATCACTAGCACGTCGGTCATGATGGTTGTCATAGCCCGCCTCCGAGACTGTAGAAGCTTGATACAATGGCGAACTCTATAGCAAGGACAACGGCGGTCAGCGTCGCCAGCGCCACATAGGCCCCACGGCGGGACAGCAGCCCCCATTTGACGGCGATGCGGTAGAGACCTACGCAGGCGTGGCCGACCACGAAGAGCACGAAGAGGATGTCGAACCAAAGGAACGTGGAGACACGGTCGGCGCTCTTCGCTGCCTCGATGGGCAGCTCGGTGAGAGACACCCAGAGGTGAATCGAAGCGAAAACCATTAGTGCCGCTCCGCTCACCACCTGAAAGGCCCAGGTCCACGTGTCCGGGTGACCCATTTGACGCAACTGGCGCACCAGCGTCCACTGCTGGCGGAAGGTGGTTGGCGCTTTACGCGTCACCAGTACGACGTGAGCCAAGAGCAAGAGGATGAGTGGGGGTGTGCCTATCTGTAGCAAGTAGTATCGCTCGATAAGCTCCGCCAGGGTGTCCAAAGAGCTGGCGCCCAAGAGCACGCTGGATAGCAGGACCATGTGCATCAAAAGAAAGGCGGCCAGGCCGACGCCGGTGAGGCTGGTGGCTACGTCGAGCACGGTCGCCGAAAGGGTTGCCCAAGTAGGCCGCAGCGCTCGCCTGGCTAGCAGGCCCCCCTGCGGCCGAGCGATGGGCATAGACGAGGCCTGCCCCCGAAACATAAAGCCGGAAACGGGGCGTTGACCATTGCCGCTGTCATCGGCGCGGCGAAGCGGCACAACACGCTCTGGTCGTTCCATGACTAGCCTGTCCCTTCTCTTCGCACTCCCAGCCAGTCACCGCCCTGCTGAGAGCTGTGTTAGTCTGGTTTGCGCGGGTGAGCTTACGCTACGCGGCGAATGGGCGGTGGCTCGGTGCTCTCAGCGGTGGCCGCTGGCGTCTCGGCTTCGATGGCCACAGGCGCTGCCCACTCCTCTTCCGAAGCACGGAAGACGCGCTCTCCCGGCTGGAGGTCCAGAACGGCCCGGGCATATTCCCAGACACGCTGTACGGCGAGATCGGGGTCGGTGATCCGGCGGTAGTTGTACTCAGGCGTGTCAATGTAGGCCTCGACGCGCTTGGGGGGAAGCGGTGCCCGGCGCTGGAACTGCTCCCGCTCCATGTCCAGAGCCGCTTCTGATGCTTCGCTGTAGAACTGGAGAACGTAGCGAGCCATCTTGACGCCGGCGAGCTGGACGCACCCGTAGGCGGAAGAGGAGCAACCACGCCCCTCATGGTAGAACGGGCATGGCGTCCAGCCACGCTTCTTGGCGTCCTCGAAGTCCTGGACCTCGCTGTCAGCGAGGCAGATGGTGCAAGGGTTGCCGTAGAAGATGAAAGCCTTGTCCTTCATGTCGACGCCTCCTCTCATGTATTTCCGTGAATATTTTCACCTTCTGGCGCTCGAAGCTGCTTCAGCCGAAAGCCTAAATTTCCCCATTCTTTCGGACGCGGGGTGTCGAAAGTTGTAAAACCATAGGCCAGTGACAGGGGGCGTCAGAAGGTGTAGACTAGTTGTGAAGCTATTCACGACGCTGTTCGTGCTCATGCTATGGAACCGATCACGGTAGTGCTGGCAGACGACCATGCGGTGCTGCGGGAGGGCATGCGGAATCTCCTGGAGCAGGAGCGAGATATAACGGTCGTAGGAGAGGCAGGCAACGGCCACGAGGCTGTGGCAGCGGTCAGGGCACTCAAGCCTGACATCGTCCTCATGGACGTCGTCATGCCCCGCCTGAACGGCATTGAGGCCACCAAGCAGATCAAGAAGACTAACCCTATGACTGCCGTGCTGATTCTCAGCGCTTACGACGATGACCGGTACGTACTGGGTCTTCTGGATGCCGGTGCTGCTGGCTATCTTCTCAAGAACGCCACGGGCCGGGAGGTGATCCAGTCCATTCGTTCAGTTCACGCTGGGGAGGCAGTGCTTCACCCTGCGGTAGCCGCCAGGCTGCTCGCTCGGGCTGGCCGCCTTTCGCCTCGTCATGCGCCCGTGGACAGCGAAGACCCCCTTACAGGAAGGGAGCTCGATGTGCTGCAACTGGCTGCCAGGGGCGATAGCAACAAAGAGATAGCCAAGGAGCTTGTCCTCAGTGTCCCCACCGTCAAGGCTCACCTGGTGAACATCTTCAACAAGCTGGGAGTGGGGTCACGCACCGAGGCGGTTCTCTACGGGCTAAGAATGGGTTGGCTGGTTCTGGAGGGGGAGCCGTAGGGTCCACTGGACTGGACAACGGCAGGACAGGCAGCAATGGACCAACAGGCTAGAAAGCGACTACTGGAGGCTGTCCGCAGCGTGGAGCTGCTCGCTGCGATAGCGATGTTCCTGGTGGCTATTCCGCTTCACTATCCCGAGCAACTGCTGCCTTTCCTAAACATTGAGTCCCCCAGTTCCGTGCTAGGCTTAGAGCGGCTCGCCGTAGAGCGTCTCTTCCTCCTGCTGCCAATCACTTACCTGGGCTTCCTATTCGGCATGAAGGCTGGACTTACCGGCTCGGCACTGGCTCTCGTCATCATGCTGCCGAATGCCCTCCTCACCTCGGAGTATCGCGTCGATGCCCTGGGGGAAGTGGGTGGTGTGGTCGCTGCGGGTGCCGTGATCAACGTTGGCTTTGAGCGGCTTCGGAGGGAACGCGAGCGACGGCGTCTGGTGGGCGAGCAGCTGCGCATATCGGAGGAGCGCTATCGAGAGATCTTCGAGAACGCCCACGATGCCATCTGGCTGCAAGACATGCAGGGCAGGATCACTATGGCCAATAGGGCCTGTGCCGGGATTACGGGCTATGCGCCGGAAGAACTGGTCGGCATGAAGGTCAGAGACTTTCTCTCGGACGAGCCCCTCAACAAGGCGAGGCAGATCCGAAAGAGGCTGCTGGCTGGTGAGACGGTCAACGAGCCTTACGAGCAAGAGATAATCAAGAGAGACGGTACGTCGGCGCTACTGTGGTTGACTCCCAGTCTGATCACCAGCCAAGGCTGGCTGACGGGCTTTCAGTTCATCGCTCGGGACATCACCGAGCAAGCGCACATGCAGGAGAACCTGAACTTCTATTTGCAGCAGGTCACCAGGGCCCAGGAGCATGAGCGGCAACGTATCGCTCAGGAACTTCATGACGAGACAGCCCAGTCGCTCATGCTCATGGCCCAGCGTCTCGACAGCCTGGCCTCGAGCGCTAACAAGCGGCGCCACAAGGATGTGGCAAGCCAGCTGCAGGAGGTGCGCGGGACCGCCATCGAGGCGCTGATGGAGCTCCGGCGCCTGGCCCAGGACTTGCGACCGCGGATACTGGACGACATGGGCCTAGTGCCCGCTCTGGAGTGGCTCGCCGATGACCTCACTCAGCAAGACGGGATAGGGGCGCGTGTGGAGGTGGACGGCACCCTACCGAGGCTCTCTGAAGAGGGGCAATTGCTCCTCTTTCGCATCGCTCAGGAGGCGCTGCGAAACATAGGCAAACACTCAGGTGCTACCGAAGCTACTCTCTCTCTGCATGCGTGTGACGATCGGCTTGAAATGAGGGTGGTCGACAACGGCCACGGCTTCAAGCTGCCGGGGGCTGTCGGCGACCTGGCCGCGGCCGGGAAGTTGGGGCTCCTTGGGATGCATGAACGGGCCCGGCTCTTGGGAGGCACGGTCGACATCCGCTCAGAGCCACGCAGGGGTACGACGGTGGTGGTTGAGCTGCCGGTGAGCGCCGTGGATCGCCAAGTACCGAAAGGTGGCTCGGCGCGTCGGCAGCGTCCAAGCGCGTAGACGCGCTCCGTTTGCTAGCCGTTCATTCGCCTGGGCCCGTCGCCTTGACTTTCCTCTTTCTACCTGACTATGCTGAATTGCGTTCATGGCCAAGTGTCGCCTGGATACTCTATTGGTGGAGAGAGGTCTGGCCGAGAGCCTGGAGAAGGCGCGAGCGGCGGTCTTGGCCGGCGAGGTGCTGGTTGGAGACAGGGCGGTCGCCAAGCCGGGGATGCTTGTCCCTGAGGCGGCCGAGGTGCGTCTCCTTGCCAAGGCTCCCTACGTGAGCCGTGGCGGTGAGAAGCTGGTGCACGCTCTGGGGGTGTTTGGTGTCGATGTGCAAGACCTGGTGGCGGTGGACGTGGGGGCTTCCAGCGGTGGCTTCACCGATTGCCTCCTCCAGCATGGCGCTCGCTGTGTCTACGCTGTGGATGTGGGCTACGGCCAGTTGGATTATCGCCTGCGCCAGGACCCGCGGGTGGTGCCCATGGAGCGGGTGAACGTGCGCTACCTGCGCTCGTTGCCGCAGAAGGTGGACCTGGCTACAGTCGACGTGTCGTTCATCGGGTTGGAGAAGGTGCTACCGGCGATAGCCCGACTGCTGAAACCGGGAGGAAAGATCATCGCTCTGTTCAAGCCTCAGTTCCAGGCCCGGCGGCGGGAGGTGGGCAGGGGAGGGGTCGTTCGCGACCCTCTGCTCCACGCCAGCCTCATCGGGCGCTTCGTGGCCTGGGCGGTCGAGGAGCGCTTCCGTATCCTCGGCCTGACCCCTTCTCCCCTGCGGGGGCCGGCCGGCAACCAGGAGTTCTTCTTCCTGCTTCTGCCGCTGGAGGTGGCGAGAGAGGGGGGGAGCGTCTCGTGAGGAAGGTGGGCATCTGTTTCCACCCTCAGTGGCCTGCCGCCCGGGCATTGGCCCAGGAGGTGAAGGCAGCCCTGGCCCGCGAGGTGAGCGAGGTCTGGCTCACCTCGGCCTGGGACGAGGCAGAGGCTCGGCGCAACGTGGAGGGCACCGACCTCCTGATCTGCGTGGGCGGCGACGGGACAATGCTTTGGGCAGCCCGCCTGGTCATACTCCAGCACACGCTCCTGCTGGGGATCAACATGGGTCGTCTGGGCTTCTTGGCCGAGCTGAGGGCGGAGGAGGCGCTGGTCAAGCTTCCCGAAATACTGAAAGGCGGCTTTCGCATCGAGGAACGCACGCTCCTCCATGGCGAGTTCCTGGAGGCAACAGGTGCTCCTGCCGCTGAAGGCGAGAGATATCACGCCCTCAACGACATCATGGTTGGCCGCGGCGCCCCTGGGCGAGCGGTACACGTGGAGGCCCGTGTGGATGGCAAGCGCTTGGGTCACTATCGGGGGGACGCGGTGATCGTGGCGACGGCCACCGGTAGTACCGCCTACCTGCTGTCGGTGGGTGGCCCCGTTCTTCACCCGGAGGCTCATGAGCTGGTGTTGATGCCTGTGGCTCCTCATCTGGCCACCGCTCGGGCACTGGTGCTTCCCTCTACGGTCGTAATTGAGCTACGGGTAACCAGCGACGAGAAGGCCATCCTTAGCGTGGACGGGCAGGTGAACAAGGAACTGGCCAAGGGCGAAGGGGTGCGTGTGTTCCACAGCCCTCATCTCGCCCGCTTCTTGCGCCTGGGTTCGCCCTTCGACTACTATGCCGCTCTCAGCCAGCGACTGGGCTGGCTCAACACGGCCGATGCCTCCGGGGCCTTCCCGAGGCCAGGCGAAGAGAGCTTCTGAGGGTGGGGGCAGCAGTGAGCGAGCAGTTTCCCATCGAGAAGGCCACCATGGCCGACGCCCCCACGATCCAGGATCTGGTGAGCGGTCTTGCCTCTCTGGGGGAGATGCTCCCTCGCCCCCTGGCCGAGATCTATGAGCAGCTGCGTGACTTCCTGGTGGTGCGTGACAACGGGCGGCTGGTAGCCTGCGCTGCCCTTCACATCATGTGGGAGGACCTGGCGGAGATTCGTTCCCTTGCCGTGCTCGACGAGTGGCGGGACAAAGGTGTGGGCGCCCTGCTGGTGGAGGCCTGCCTGGACGAAGCGCGTGCTCTGGGTATCGTCACCGTCTTTGCCTTGACCCGCCAGCCCAGCTTCTTCGAGAAGATGGGCTTCCACCAGGCCGATGTGATGGCCCTGCCCCGCAAGGTTTGGGGCGAGTGCTTCCGCTGCCCCAAGTTCCCGAACTGCGACGAGGTGGCGGTCATCATCGAGCTCAAGGCTTAGCCCCTCTGTAGAGGCAGCATCTGGTGCAGGCGTCCCGAAACCCCTCGGATCATGAGCAAGTGGTGGAGAGCCGTCGGCTGTACGAGGGGCGGGTGGTGAGCCTGCGGGTGGATCGGGTGAAGCTCCCCGGTGGCCGCTCGACCGTCCGCGAGGTTGTGGAGCACGCTCCCGTCGTAGCCATTGTTGCCCTGGACAGCCGGGGAAATGTCCTTCTGGTGCGCCAGTACCGCCTGCCCGCCCAGCGGTTGCTCCTGGAGATTCCTGCCGGCGGCGTCGACCCCGGCGAGAGCGCGGAGGAGGCCGCTCAGC
>Ga0209979_1001624_pt1 | contig 23919 bp, 16 predicted proteins | sample AnhtaG_FD_183114 | JGI IMG/M metagenome (GOLD analysis project Ga0209979, IMG submission 183114) | Deep subsurface microbial communities from Anholt, Denmark to uncover new lineages of life (NeLLi) - Anholt_01485 metaG (SPAdes) (version 2) | ecosystem: Environmental > Aquatic > Marine > Oceanic...
GAACGACAACCAGGTCCATCGGCGACCCCGGAGAACCACTGACAATAAAGCTCGGTGACCGGGGACCAGCCCCGGTGGTTGAGAAGGAGTATGTCTTCGTAGAAGAGGGTGAACCGGTGGTCCTGACTTGGACCGCGCCTGAAAAAGCCACAGTTGACCATTACAATATTTACCGGTTTGAAAACGCAGACTCCGCCGCCGCAAAATACCACGCCTTTTATGACGAAGGATTCCATACCCAGTTCATTACGCCCAAAGATTCGTTCTTTGTTGACGATCAGTACTACTATTACTACGCATTTGATGTGTACGCCCAGGTGCCGGGGAATGTGACGGATTTCACTGATGCCGGCGTTGACGACGGGACCGTTTATGTTATCACAGCGGTTGATGAATACGGTTTCGAGTCCAACTTTTCAATTGACATTACCGTGCATGTCATTGAGCCGCGCACAAAGGACGTCCTGGTGATTACCAATTCCAGAGGATTAGCCAGTCTGAAGTTCATGATCTATGACAGCGTGAAGGTCTTTTATGACAGTATCCTGTCCGGATATATCTATGATATTTACAATTATGGAGACTCGATTCACTATTCAAATTGCCCAACGCTTGATCCGCGCGATTGTGTGGACTGGCACGACTTTATGCGTTACAGGTTGGTAATTGTAGATGACGATATAGTTGAAGTAAGCTCAGGTGTGCGCGCAAATCCGCTGAGCGAGTTGTACGAGGATGACACCAAAGGCTTCACTAAGTATCTCCTTTCCGGCGGAAAACTGGCCTACTTCGGCTCTTTAGGCGGTTTGGAGGATTTCTGGGGCCTTGATCCGATTTACTATCCTGCCTCGCATTGGTTTACCCGGAGGTTCTTTGGCATCGATTCAATATTCTTTGTCCACTTTGGCTTTTTCAATATTAATGGTCTGCCTCTGGTGGATACGTTCTTTGCTTTCAGCAAGGCGGAAGCAGTGGGGTCAATGCCCGACCTGAGCTACGATACCACAAGATATCCCTTCACCTCCCTTTTGCAAAACTACTGGCCGACGAATACACCACCCTCAGTGTCGACATTCATGGTTAACGACGACGGCGAGACGACTCATCTGTTCAAAGCGCTGCCGGGGGTGAATTCCATGAACGAAAGCGAACCGGTCGGAGTAAAGACAAGCCGCGAAGGAACTGAAACCTATCTGTTTGGCTTCCACCTCTGGTACATGACCTACACGGAAGGAAAGGCCCTGATTAATGCCATCATGACACCTGCGCCAAAGGCAGTCATCATCCCGGACACTATGTTTGCCTACTACGCCTTTACGATCGATACTATGATGGCGACGGTGTACCTCGGCGACTTCAGCGAGGCTTACCTGCCAAGTGACATCGTCGTTGCGACCGTGCGCGTCAACGACAGTATTGTCCCGACATCTTTGGCAATTCTGCCCTCCTACCCCGGCTTCACCGGCGAGGTTATGGAGATAGTATTCCCTATTAAGGAGTTCCTTGAGGGATATGGAATTCTCTACGATACAACCTTGCGGGCTTTCAGTGTATCGGGCGAGTTCAGTGACAGCAGCCCTTTCACTGTTAACGGTAGGGTGACGCTAATTGGCCACATAGCCGGCGATCTAAACAACGACGGCTCAGTCAACGTTGCAGATTTAGTATATTTCGTTGATTATCTCTTTTTCAGCGGTCCGGCCCCGCTTGTCAGTGGAGCGGCTGACACTGATGGCAACTGCACGACGAATGTTGCTGACGTTACCTATCTGGTGAATTACTTGTTTGGCGGAGGGCCGGCGCCGGTCTCCTGCCCGCAGTGATCAAACCGCGCACGGCGCCCGTCTTTATGACATCTACGGCCATCCTTGCTTCGACAGGGATGGCCATTCGCTTTGGTTGGCTTTCACGTTCACATCCCACAACGTCATCAAGTGCTACTTTTGTTTTGCAACTTCACCCCAAGGCATTAACTTAGGCTCATGACCAACGGGCATATTGTAAAGCGAATCAGCAAACATCAGACCTGGCTGGTGCTTCTTTTCATATTCCTTGCAGCCTTTGCCATCCGCCTGGTGTATCTCAATCAGATCAAATCCCTCCCGACCTTCAACTATCCAATAATGGATGAGAAATACCATGTAGATTTAGCGCAAAAGATCAATTCCGATGAGGGCCCGGACAAGGAGCCTTTCTACCGCGCTCCCCTTTATGCCTATTTCCTCGCCGCTCTTTATAAAGCCACGGGCGGGTCCCTGTACTGGGTGCGCTTCATTCAGATTCTGCTGAGCTCCTTTCTGCCGCTGTTGGTGTTTCTGTTCGGGCTGAAACTGTTTGATCGCAGAATTGCCTACTGGTCCTCAGCGGTTGCAGTGTTCTACCCTACATTTCTCTACTATGATGCAACTTTGCTGATCACCCCCCTGATGGTCCTGCTGACCGCCCTGCTGACATGGCAGTTGTACCGCTGCCAAAGCCGGGGGCTGATTCATTTTGTCATCGCCGGTGTACTGCTCGGTGTGGCAGGGCTTGCCCGTCCCAACATTCTCCTGTTGGGGCCGGCGCTTTTGGTGTGGGTTTGGCTTATTATCAAGCCGCTGGTGGGCTGGAAAAAGGCGCTGGTACGATATTTCTTGATCGGCATTGCTTCCCTGGCCGTCGTCCTGCCGGTGGCTGTGCGAAACTACGCGGTCTCAGGCGACTTTGTTCTTATTGCCTGGCAGGGCGGGTTCAACTTCTTCTTGGGCAACAATCGTCAGTCGACCGGTTGGTCCGCAACTGTGCCGGGAATCGATCAAACCTGGGAAGGGGGATACAAGCAGGCAATCGCCTTCGCCGAGCAGAGCACCGGAAGGCCGCTGAAGCGTTCTGAGGTCTCCAATTTCTGGTACGGTCAGGCCTGGGAAGAAATCAAAAAGTCCCCCGCTTCATTCCTTGTGCTTCAGATCAAGAAGGCTCGCCTGTTTCTAAATGGGTACGAGATTCCCAACAACCAGGACATATATCTGGCCCGGCAGTTTGCGCCTATTCTACGTCCTTTAATGTTCAATAAAATGCTTTATTTCCCCTTCGGCCTTCTCGCTCCCCTGGCGCTTATCGGGCTGGCGCTTTCGCTGGCTCACTGGCGGAGATATTTGCCCATCTATCTGGTTCTTTTCTCATACATAGTATCTCTGCTGCTGTTTTTTGTCTGTGCACGTTATCGTCAGCCGCTGATTCCATTTTTGATACTGTTTGCGGTTTATGCCGTGATCCGACTCTTTGAGTTCGTGAAGAGAAAAGAGGGCAAGAATGTCGCCGTGTTTATGGCCGTATTCGCACTCCTTGTCGTTGAAAGTAACCATGACATGCTTGGCCTCGACCCCAAGCGCACGGAAGCAGAAAATCACCTGCTGCTTGGTAATGCCTACCTTGAACAGCGCAATCTGGTGAGCGCAGAGGACGAATTCCGTAAAGCAGTCGACACCGATCCCACCTTTGCGCAGGGGTACAATAATCTCGGCCTTCTTGCCGCTAACCGCCGTCAGTTTTTCCAGGCAGCCGGATATTTCCAGAAGGCGCTTAAGCTGGACCCCATGACGATTGAAACCTACTTCAACCTCGCCACGACCTACCTTGACCGCGGGGACACCGAATCAGCCATCGGCATATTGGAACGCGCGCGGCAGATCTATCCCCTCAACGACTTTGTGCACTTGAAACTGGGAATGACCTACTATGAAGCCGGGCGAATTGACGACGCCCGCCGGTCGGTGGAGCAAAGCCTGCGGCTGAACCCGCAAAGCGACCTGACCCGCCAGGTCTACCGTCAGATCCTCCAGACCGCCGCTGACACGACATCACCGTAAGTGGTAGTACTGAATCTGCCTTACAGATTTGACCTCCCGGGCTCAAATGGGTTTGTTTGGTAATTTTTTAATTTTGGTCGATCGGCGGTGTTCCCGAGGTGTTAGCGTGGGAAAGGCAACGATGCTCTTGCAGGCGTTGCAGTTGGGTGATAGCCCGATGGAGCTGACGCTCGATGGCATTTTGGTAGCGGACGATCTTGAGGGTGTTGCGCGAGGATGGTAGGGCGAGGGTCGCGGGGTCGGTGGCGTAGGGATACCGGCGGAAATCGCGGATGTTGTCGCAGATTTCGCCGGATTCAGCGCGAAGGGCGCGACGCAGGCGCCAGTACGACACAGCAATTTTCTCCACCAGCATGTCTTCCAGGATGCCGACCGGTTTGAGTTCGTCGATCAACTGGGTCAGGAGGGCATCGAAGTGGCTCCGTTTTTCGGAGCGGCTGCGGATGGGCAGGATCACGGACTTCGCCAACAGGCCATGTCTCAGCGCGTTGAATTTCACGCGCGCTTTGCCTGTGGGTGTCCGCGGACCAGTGGAGCGCTGTGCGTTGCGCCTGTTGGCCTCGAGCTGCTTCGGGCTAGTGCCTGACATAATTGTGCCTTTCTGTTACAAAAGGGGTGTGGGGGGATTATTTGCAGGAAGGTTGTAGCAAAACTGCAGGGAAGAAAGTGCTTAGTCGGATGCTTGACCTACCGGACTATATAGCCCCATGCTTGCGCATAAAGTCCTGCAATGGCGAGTATGGTATCCGTTTCAGTTTGCCGAAATTGGTGTCTTTCTCGAAGTCGGAGTTGTGGAGTTGCCTTCCAGCTTTGAACTTCTCCATGCTCGACTTCTTTACCACTTTCGGAATCCGTCCGAACCACCGACCGCCGCGCTCGGCAAGGCTGGCGTCCCGGGCGCGCACGCACTCGATAATTGAGAAAACGCCAATGTCTATAACGTACGGTGAACAGCGACCATCTGCGTCCGGACGCAATTGAACGGCGGCCACAAGGAGAGCATCATTTGCCGGATCAATGACGTCCATTGTGACATTCTCCTTAATGCGTGCACTTGGTTCCCGGTTTGTGGGCGGCCTCTTTAGGGCAAGGTCCGGATTGTCGACGAAAAGTCCCTTCAGTTCGACCCGGCGCCCCGACACATGCACGTAGTCAGGATACGTCTCACGTTGCCCAATGACGCCCGGTGCCTTCGACAGGCCGACACCAGCGAGTTTCGCTGCATTGTCTTTGTCTGAGGCAAGGAACTCTATCTGCGGTAAAATTCCGTCAAGCAGAGTATTCACAATGACGGCAATCTGACTCGGTTCAAACCCGACAAGAGCCGCCCCTGGAATAGACAACCACGTTATGCGAAGGCCGATCAGCGGAGCAAATGCTTGGCGCAACGGTTCAAGTTCGTTTTCTGTGATGTCTGTCATTCTAGAGTCCAATCTTTTTCTCAAGCATTCGTTTGGTGGTCACGTACTGCGACCACAGACTGGCCGCAAATGCTTCAATGTGCCCATTAAGCCTTTCGCGAACGTCCTTTGTCGGGACTTCAACTGGGGTCTGAGACAGTGATGATGCATGGAGGCGGGGACGTGTCCCCCCCGTCCCGATTGGAAGACTGTGAAGAAAGGACTGCGTTTGCAGATATGCCCACCAGAAGTAGACGAACCCGTCCTTGGGCACAATCTGAACAAACTCCGACTTGACGGCAAAAACAAAAGGACTCTGTTCGCCAATCCACTCCGCACGCGGCGTCACAACCACATTCCCCAGATACGCCCGCATGGTTCCGAAGAGCAGGGCACCCTCGACAACGCCATGACAACTGCTCTGAAGTCCACCGGCCGAGGTTTCGAGAATGAATGCGGGAACGTGTCCACGACCTATATGGCGGTACTCAAGGGGGGCGAATTTGAAAGCATGACGAGGTATCGGCACAGCCTTTAGCGACTGAATTGACGCAAAGTATCCAAGGGTGCGTGCCTGCTTATTCTCTCGGTAGTCGAAAGGGTCCCAGATCCCCGGCTTCGACGAGGCCCGATCCACGATTGACAGGAAGTATGAACCGTTCTTCTTCATCTGGGCTTCGGCAAGCCTGTAACGCAAGCTCTCGCCCGCACTCTTGCCACAACATCTTCCAAGGCGTTGTCGCCTGACATCATGTCCCGGGAGTTCAATGCAGTCCCTACCGTGGGCGCATTCGCGAAGTAGATTCTTCCGCCCGTCTCCAGCTTGGCCGCTGTCTTCTTGCGAAGATGGATTATGTCTGCGCGTGTGGTTGTGTTGGCCGTCATGTAGAACACACCCTCGGGTAACGTGATGATGCCGCACAAATCCCACTCACGTTCCACATGAGAGCGGAGTTTCAAATAGTCAGTGTTGACGACAATCGAATGAGGAAGAAGACAAACTAGGTGCCCGCCTTCCTTCAGAAGTTCGAGACAGACGTCCAGAAAAACCGCGTCACTGTTGTGGTAGCCCATGTTAAACAATTTGCTCCGCATACCGACAGTTTCGAGGGGCAGCGAAAATGGGGGATTCGCTAGAATGCAGTCAACGCGGCCTGAATAAGTATCGAGGAAAGAGCCTCGATCATAGACGTTGTTGCAGAAGAGGTGCCGCTTCTGATTGGCGCCGCACGTCAAGAACAACACGGCTTCGGTAAGGCCAACGAGCATGCGATCCACATCGTTTCCCAAGAGTTGGCACGGGGTGCGAGTGAGCAATCTCGCGGCCTCGGACAGAAATGTGCCTCCGCCACACGTGGGATCGCAGAGGGTCAGTCCGGCATCGAGTGGCAGGAGATTGGCCATTGATCGGGCGACAGTTCTTGGTGTAAAGAACTTTCCCGAGCCTTCTCTAAAACGGCGACCCACGAAATACTGGTACCACAGGGGAAGGTGACCTACCGCGTCGGGACCAACGCACATACTCGCGAGAATGGTGTCTATCTGCTGGTCGTGCGTAACTAGGTCGAGGACCTGCAGTCCCCGTTCGTACTGAAAGAACTCAAATCCGTTGTGCCGCCCGCGCGATTCCTGTACACATCGCGCGGCAAGGGCGAGGAACACATCCTCTCCCTCTAGACCGTATCTCCGGAATCTGGTCTCGATGGCGTATGTTGGATCGGCTTGAGGCACACCGGGGATGTTGAGGTCAAAGCCCGGGAGAAGGTCCCTTGGTGCGGTTGTCCGTCTACTCACCGTGTAGACCGGCCCAGACTCGCGGACGCGACTCGTTTCCTTCCGCTTCGCAACCTGCTTTGTCTTTCGTGCATTCAAGTGCAGAGCATCGCACTTGCGTTTCCGCGGTTCAAGTCTGACATATCCACGGCGCATTTCTTACGTGTACTCCCAAACAATGATTATACAGTCTGTATAAAACGGCAAACATAAACTGTCTCTTTCTGTATAAGGCAGGTGTGGCCGCGATCCCCGATCAGGGTCGGGGACAGGTCTGTGATCGCTGTTTACCCCAGCGCTTCGTAAAGAGATTGCCACGTTGCTTCGCTCCTCGCAATGACGATTTTAATGTGTTATACACAAACAAATGTTGTGCGAGAGAGGCGGGAATGTCAAGCTTTAAGTGAAAAATGTCGGAACCGCGGGGGTTTCGACCTGCGGCCGCCAGGAAAGGATTCCTGACGGCGCGTAAAAAAGCGTCAGGCGGGGTCGCCTGACGCCACTCACCAATGGATTCCTGACGGCGCTGTGAAAGACGAGTTTTTCGGTCAGGTCACTCCTCGACAAAGGCGAGCCAAGACCTGACCGAACAATGCAAACTCACAATGACAATGGCCTCAATGTCGAAACGGCGGGGGATTTCGACCTACTTACTCAATTCCAATCGATTAAGGCGCAGGGAGTTGGTGACGACAAAGACTGAGGAAAAGGCCATAGCCGCGGCGGCAATGGTCGGGGAGAGAGTCCAGCCGAAAAGTGGATAAAACAGTCCGGCAGCTAAAGGGATGGCTGCAATGTTATAGAAAAACGCCCAGAAAAGATTCTGCTTGATTATCCTGAGGGTGGAACGCGCCACCTCAAACATTTTCACCAGGGTCGACAGCTCCGGGCGTACCAGAACCACGTCAGCCGTCTCAACAGCGACGTCGGTCCCGCTCCCGATAGCCACTCCCACGTCGGCTGCCGCCAGCGCCGGGGCGTCATTGATACCGTCGCCAACCATGGCGACTTTGAACCCGGCTTTCCGGTAGGATTCTACAATGATCTGCTTTTGATCCGGGCGGATCTCCGCCTCAAAGCTGTCCAGCCCGACCGATCCGGCTACCCCTTCGGCGGTACGACGGTTGTCGCCCGAAAGCATCGTCACCCTGCTCATGCTGCTGCGGAGTTTGGTGACAACCTCCCTGGCATCGGAGCGGAGTTTGTCGGCAACAGAAATGAGGCCAACCAGCTCAGTGTCGAGAGCAGCAAAAATAACCGTCCTGCCCTTATTCATTTCCTGCTCGGCGGGTTTCAAGGCCTGTCCGAAGGCTACCCCTTCGCTCTCCATCAGTGCCCGGTTGCCGACCAGCAGCCGACGACCGTCCAGGTCAGCTTGCAGGCCAAAGCCGGGTCTGGCTGCAATGTTTTTGACCACTACCGGCTCTGCTTGCTGCGATTTCATATAGTGAACGATGGCCCCCGCCAGGGGATGCTCCGACTGGCTCTCAGCCGAGCCAACTATACTGACCAACTCACGTTCCGCCATCCGGCCAAAAGTCTTCACCTCTGCCACGGCCAGTTCACCGTACGTCAGGGTACCTGTCTTGTCGAAAACAACGGTGTTGATTTTTGTCAGAGCCTCAAGGATATCAGCTCCCCGGATAATGACCCCCTCCCGGGCTGCTCGCCCGGTCCCGGCCAAAACCGCGGTCGGCGTAGCCAGCCCCAGGGCACAGGGACAAGCAATGATTAGCACCGATATGACGCTCTTTATGAGCATGGGATTCGACCGGTCGAGCAGTAACCACAAAACCAATGTCACCAGCGCAATTCCGATGACAATCGGGACAAAAACCGCAGCCACTCTATCAGCCAGCTTCTGGACGGGCGCCTTCTTACTCTGAGCCTCGGAGACCATCCGGATGATGGTGGCCAGGAAGCTTCCCTCGCCCGCAGCCATTACCCTGAACTTAAACGGGATATTTCCGTTCAACGAACCGCCAATGACCTTCTCCCCCTCTTTTTTTTCGACCGGCATCGATTCACCGGTCAACGTCGATTCGTCAATAACCGGACTGCCTTCAATAACGTCGCCATCAGCTGGAATTCGCTCGCCCGGTTTGACCAGTAGTATCATCTCCGGGCGTACCGAGCCGACATCGATGTTTACCTCCACATTATCGATGATAGCAACGGTGCTGACCGGTCGGAGATTCAGCAGAGCCTTGATTGCTTCTCCCGCTTTCCCCTTCGAGTGTGCCTCCAGATACCGGCCCAGCAGAATCAGGGTGATAATCATGCCGGCGGAGTCGAAGTATAACGGCTCAGCTTTGGCCGACAGGGTTGCCACTGATAGCCCATACAGGCTCCAGCCATAGGCCGTCAGCGTCCCCATTGCGATCAGCGTGTTCATATTGGCCTTGAAACGGCGCCCCTGCTTGAAGGCGTCGGCCAGGATGCTCCGCCCCGCCCAAAACAGAATCACCCCGGCCAAAACAGCCTGGGCCAGCCCGTCCCAGAGATGAGACACCAGGCCTTGCCCGGCAACCATTGGCCACATCGCAACTGCTATCAACGGAATGGCAAACGCCAGAGAGACCAGGAAGCGTCTCCTGGCAGCGGCTTCTTCCTTCTGGTTAGAGGCGAGAATATCGGGCGTGCCGGGGGCGGCTCCGTAGCCCAGCTCTTTGATTTTGTCGATGATCTTGTTTTGGTTGGCCCGGCCGGTATCATAGCTGACAACCGCCGAACTCAAGGCCAGGTTGACCTTGCAGGAAGCCACGCCGGGCAAGTGCGAGACGCCCTTCTCAATGCTGTTGACACAACTGGCGCAGTGCATGCCATCGATCTTTAACGTTAGTTCAGTTGTCTTTGCCATATCCTACAAAAATAATAAATTGGAGTAGAGTTTGTTAGGAAAAAGTTTGCCCTTCTATCTGATACCCAACAGGAGCAAAAGATGAGGGCATTGGCGGACCAACTCTTTACGGATTTTGGTTCGCGCCCGGTGAAGGTACCACCTGACGGTAGCCTCTGGCATCTCCATCACGTCGGCGACGTCATCGATTTTACAGCCCTCGATTTCGCGCAGCATAAAGGCCGACCTCTGCTTCATATTCAGGGGCTTAGCTGCCTGCTGATTGTAGCTGTCGATCCGCTGGCGGCCAAAAGAGAGCTTGGAGAAGGCGCGCTTGGTGCCCCCCGACCGCCCGGCCTATGCCCTCCGCCTCAAGCAGTCAGTTGGCCAGGGGTCGGCCAGCGACAGGCCTGTGGCGGCATAGCTTGCCGACGAATTCGAGACATTCCCAACCAGATTTTAATGATAGGCTCAGCTCTGCCGAAGATAGCCGATCTGTGCCTCATAGCTGTCCTCCTCAAACAGGATCGCCCCGACCTCGAGCATAACGAGCCGCTGTCCGGTCTGGGCCTACCTAAGGTCATTTTTATGGTGGTCGTTTTGCTTGCCCCATTTGGGCCGAGGTGGGCGAAAATCTGACTTCCGACTTCGCGAAATGAGAGCTTTTTGACTGCCTGAAATGAACGGAAAAGAGGGCGAGTTATCCCTCCTTCATTTCAATTATTCAAGAACTCGCGGCTGATATTTCCTCTTTCAAAACTCAGACGGTCAGCCAGCCCGACCAGCAAAGACTATATGCGACTCTAATTGTCCGGATTTTAGGCCGCCGGTTTCCGGCGCTGACGGAGTCCAGATAAGGTCGCTGCCGGTCAGTTCGGTGGCTGCTGGTGAGAGGCCGATCTAGCAGCCTACAGGTGCCGCTGAAAAGTTTACAGGTTGTCCGTGACTAGCTCTTCGCGGGCTGGCGTGAGTGAAATGTATGTGACAGATTTCACAATCTCACCCATTAGCGGCAGACTTTTCCAAGTAGTCAATTGTGAATAGTTTCACAATCTTGGCGTTTGGCAGGGCAAGTTGAGCCGGTCGAGTTTGTGAGAGATTTCACATTCTTGTTGCAGAGAACAGTGCCAGGGCTTTTCCTTTCCTGGCCGCTCTTTGTGATTTCTTTCACAATCCAACAGGCAGCAACTGGTCTCATTGTGTCTTTTCAAGTCCACCTATGGTCAATTCACTCTGCCCGTGTCGGGTTGGGACGGTTGAGCTGACTTGTGATATTATTCACAATATCTGTGTTTTGGTATGGTCTCTTGGGGCTGGTGTCGGCGGCTGTTTGCGATGGTGAGTTTGTGATTATGTTCACAATCTCCGCGATTCCCCTGTCTTTATTTGCAATGACTGACGGCCCCGTTAGGTTAGTCGGGGGCTGGTGGCTGCACTGTATACCCGGGCGCAGGGGTATCTTTTTGAGCCTGGTTTTTCGGCTTGTGGACGACTGCTCCCGGTTGGCTATAGTGAGCTGGTTTTGGTGAGAATTCTGTTACGATTTTGCCCCAGGCCGATTTTTTTAAAAAAAAGTGAAAAAAACACTTGACAAATTTTCAGCAATTAGTTATCTTAGTGCCGTCTAGGGAAATAGTTGTGTTAACAAGCGCTTCTGTTTTGGTTCTGTCGCACCTTATGTAACGTCAAGAGTTATTTGGCGTTAGGTTCAAAATCAGCTCTTAGTTTCGGTTTTTCAGAGATTGTAAGACCAAAGGCGGTAAAATATGCCCCGGCGGTTTTATGTGTCTCGCAAATTATTCCAACTCAAAATTATCTTGCTTTCTGTGTGAACGCTTCAGCAGACCGTTTCCGCTGGGTATCATGCAGGATGAGATGATTTTGACGGGTCCGACCCCCGGCCCAGATGGCGAAGAGTCGGAAATCGAGGTAATTGTCTTTAAGTATACTTGAGATAATTACCAGTTAATGTTACTGATTTTTAATGATTAAAGGAGCATTAAATGATGCAAAAAAGAACGCTATATTCTTTGCTGCTGACCTCCTTTATGCTGGTATGTGCGTTCTCGTTATCGTCTGCTCAAGAGGTGACCATAGGGTCAAATGACAGTATGCGGTGCATCGCCGATCAGGTGAATATTGATGTAATCAATCCCTCCAGCATCAGCGCCTTTGACATTATTGTTGCTAAGAGCTCGATTAGCGGAGGCGCCGATATCACCATCGATTCCGTTACCTGGTATTCTGGTTTCACGGTTCTGAATGTTCTGACTAACCGTATAATTGACCTGAGCAGGCCTGACACGATACGCATAGCCGCTATGATGATTGATCCTGGTGATACTATCCCTCTGCCAGCGGACTATAATAATACGGTGGCTCACGTGTATTACGAAACCAACGATGTTTGTGACGGCGTGGTTGAGATTGACGAGGCCCTATGGCCCTGCGTCAGACCCTCCTGTTGCACTACTACTTGCACGACGCTATTTGTCGACTTCGACACGGGGGATCCGATAAAACCAGCGGTCAATCCCGGGACAGTCACCATTGAGAACCAGCTTCCAACCATCGACGACATAGCCGCGGCTGGCTGCTGTGATCCCATTAACTGGTCTGACCAATGGCAGTGCCAGCTTCAGGCTTATGACGCCGATCTACCAAACGGCTGCGAAAAACTGACCTTCAGCACTTCTGGCTTTCCTGCTCCGCCTGTGAACGTAACGCCGGTTGGAGAAGACAAGGCAAACTTCTCCTGGATGCCTGGCGGTGCCAATGTTGGCTGGCATGAGATAAGTGTCACGGTTACGGATTCCTGCGGCGCGTTTGACGAGACCAGCTGTTCTCTCTGTGTCTACAACATCCCCCCGGAGATCACCTGTCCTGACGATACTGTTATCGGCTGGGGCGACGAGCTCCATGCTTTTGCTACCGGTTTCGATCCTGACGGCGGCCCCACCCTGCCTCAATACTTTCTGGTCAGCTTTGATGGTCCCGGATATCCCTACGTCAATGCGGCCACCGGTGAAATCGTATGGGCAACAGAATACCTGTGTCCTGAGTACACCGGTACCTTCGAATTGTGCGTTGGGGTCACCGATAACGCCAATCTGGTGCCTGGCTGCAGTGAGGAAAACGCCGATACCTGCTGTTTCACAATCAAGGTCGTTCCGTTCCTGATCACGATCGAGAAGACGGAAAAAACGCCCCAGGGTCAGGTAGAAGAGGTTGAGGTCTTTATGCTCGACGACGGCTATGTGAACTACCCGATGGGCGGTTTCGACTTCTTGATCCGTTATGATGCTTCGGCGTTGACGTTCCTGATGGCCGAAGAGGGTTCTCTCATTGGCACCTCTGGCTGCGCCTGGGAGTACTTCACCTACCGTTTCGGTTTCAACGGCAACTGCGGCCCCGGTGCCTGTCCGACAGGCGTACTGCGTGTGGTGGCCATAGCCGAGACCAACAACGGTCCCTATCATCCGGACTGCTTTACCAATGACGGTTCAGGAGGTCCCACCTCGACGGACTCTCAGTTGGTTGTGTTACACTTCCTGGTGACCGACAATCGCACCTTTGAGTGTAACTATATCCCCATTAGGTTCATCTGGTACGACTGCGGTGACAACGTCATCTCGTCGAAGAGCGGAGATACGCTGTTCATCTCGCGTTACGTGTGGGAGTATGATTTCGATGACTCTCTGCCGCCCTACCGCATTGACATGCTGGGTGACGGCACTTACCCGACCTTCTTCGGCGCCCAGGCTGACTGCATGGACACCGTTGGATGGTGGTTCGTAGTCGACGAAGTGACTGGGGATACTACCTGGTATCCGAAAGCCCCTCAGCCGCAGGTCGACTTCAAGAACGGCGGTATTGATATTGTCTGCGCCGACTCGCTTGACGACCGCGGCGATATCAACCTCAATGGAGTATCTAACGAGGTCGCTGACGCGGTCTTGTTCAGCAACTACTTCATCTATGGTCTTGGTGTCTTCCACATCAATTTCGATGGTCAGGTTGCCGCTACCGACGTCAATGCCGACGGTATGGTGCTGACGGTAGGCGACCTGGTCTACCAGATCCGCATCATCGTTGGCGATGCTCAGCCGTATCCGAAGGTGATCACACCGGTGAACGCCACCTACGTTCATGGCTATGACGGTGTGCTCCGGGTGAGCGACGAGGTTGACATGGGCGCAGCCTTTGTGGTGATGGAAGGGGATGTAACGCCTACCCTGCTGGCGCCTGATATGGACCTGCAGTACAACTTCGACGGTGAGAACACTCGGATTCTGGTGTGGTCCCTGAAGGGCAACAGCTTCACTGGTGAGTTCCTCAACGTAACGGGCGACATCGTCTCGATTGAGATGGCCACCCGCGAGGGCAACCCGGTGGTAGCTGAGCTTATTCCATCCGACTTTGCTCTGAACCAGAACTATCCTAACCCGTTCAACCCGACCACTACGATCGGCTTCGCACTGCCGACGGCCTGCAACTACACTCTGACCGTCTACAACGTCAGTGGTCAGGAGGTAGAACGCTTCGCCGGAACGCATGAGGCTGGTATCGTGGAGATTGAGTGGGATGCGGGGAGTCTTGCCAGCGGTATATACTTCTACAAACTTACCGCCGACAACTTCACCGCTACCAAGAAGATGGTCCTGCTGAAGTAACTCTGCTTCAGCTCGCCATACATTGTTCACGCCCTGCGGCACTCAAGCCGCGGGGCGTGTCTGTTTGAGGGGTAGCCGGTTTCTTAGTAGGGGTAGGGCAGAACCCGTAGGATTCTACTAATCAAAGCTAAGTTGTCACCCTGAGCCGTCCGTCCGCCGTTGGCGGACTGTCAGGCGAGGTCGAAGGGTGGCGCGGCTGATATCCTCGTCTCCCACGGACGTTAGCTGTCGGCGCACCGGGACATACGTTGCCAACGGAAATGGGGCATGAACGTTGGTGATTTTATCAAAGAGAATCTCTATCCGTTGGGCGGGCTGCCTTATGCCCACCAAGTATATCCAGCTCGCAACTCTGTGAACCCCGTTGCAATCTTTCACTGTTCCCGTCACCCCACCTAAGACCTAAGTTATTGCCTGACAACAAAAAAGCGCTCAGCCCAACAAGGGGCACGGGGCTTGCAGCACAACCGGGCTATGGAGTGCTATTTTGGCTCGTATGATCTGCCCAAGGAGAATGGGCTGGAGAAGTCGGCCGTGGTGACGTTCAATATTCCGGATGTCGGGATAAAGTTCAAGGCGCCCTTTGCCGCTGTCGACCATGATCACGGCGACCTGGCTGCTCTACTGGCCCTGCTGGAGTTTATTGACAGCAATCAGAAGTACTTCTCCAAACATACCTACCAGATCTACGGCAATAATCTCAAAATAGTCAACGGCATCAACCGGCGTGAGCCGCTGGATGAGAAATTCGCCGACCTGCTTGGCAAGGCGCTGAGATACCGTGACAAATACCGTTTTTCTCTGGAGTGGATATCGGCTCGGGAGAACCCGGCCTACGATTCCCTTTTTGATTGACCCGTGCGGGGTGGGTTCGAAGACCTACCTTGCTTACTTCATTGTCGGAACCACAGGGGTTCCGACCTACATTTCTTCATTGTCGGAACCGCAGGGGTTCCGACCTACATTCTGGAGTGGATACCCGAGCGGGACAATCCGGCCTACGATTCCCTTTTTGATTGACGATGCCAGAGGCACCTCTTATACTAACTGCAATGGCAACCCCTCAGAAGCTGTTTCAGGAGGTTTCAGCTGGTAAGTTCAAACCGGCCTATTATTTTTTCGGAACGGAGGATTACCGGATTGTCGAGGCGGAGAAGTTCGTGGCGCGGCAGTTTCTCCCCGACCGCCAGCTTGTCACCAACTATCGCAAAATTTACGGTAACAAGACCTCCTGCGCCGACCTGCTGGCCGAGCTGTCAAGCTTGCCTATGCTTGGTGAGCGGCAGGTTTTTGCCGTCACCAGCTTCCAGAGCTACTCACCCACTGAAACTGAACGCATACTCCGCCTGCTGATCCCGGCGCAGGTAGACAGGGTGGTCATATTCAGCAGTCCCTCGTCCAGAACGCCCAAAAAGAACTCGAGCTTTTTCACGGCTGTGACAAAGGTTGCCGAGCCGGTTGAGTTCAGGAGGCTCAGCCAGAGAGAAGTGGAAAGCCGGATTCGAGCAAATTTGCAAAAGGAGGGAGTTCCGATTGAGCCACAGGCGGCGGTGCTTCTGGCCGAGCTGGTGGCCGGGAACCGCGGCGCCCTGGAGATGGAAACCAGCAAGCTGGTTAATTATAAGCAGACCGGAGAGACTGTCTCGGTCGAAGACGTAAGGCAGATTGCCGCCGGGTACGAGGTCTTCAATATCTTTCAGGTGGCTGATGTAATCGTAGCAGGGAATACCAGAAAAGTACTCCAGATGATAGAGTCCCTTCTGGCTGCCGGCAACAGCGCCGCGACTGTGATCTCGCTGATGCTGCAGCACTTTATTTCGCTCTATCTGGTAAAAAACCACAAGAAGCCACTCGGCAGGCGGGGCTTTCTCATCGGCAAGTTTACCGAGCAGGCGGTCAAATACGACAACAGCCGTCTGGAGCGGATTATCATAGATATCGCCGACGTCGAAGCTCAGCTTCGAAGGGGTGGATTCAAACCGGCCATGGCGCTTGAGATACTGGCTCTCACCCTGACCGGTGAAGCCGGCGGGGCAAAATGAGTAGAATTATCCGGGAAGAAAACCCCCGTAGGGGGGTAAATACAGTAGCAAACGAATCGGATGAACAGAAACTGGTCGAAGCAGCTCAGAACGGCGACCAGAAGGCGTTTGGCCTGCTGATTCGCCAGAACCAGAGGCGGCTGATGCGGTTTGTGTTCGGCCTGGTAGGTTCGTTTGATGTTGCGGAGGATATTGTACAGGAGGCGTTTGTGAAGGCATACTCGGCAATACAGAGCTTTCAGACGGAATATACCTTTTATCCATGGCTGGCGACTATCGCCCGCAACCTGGCCTACAACCAGATTCATCGGGAAGAAAAAAAGGAGTCTTTAGACTCCCTGCAGGAGAAAGGGTACGACCTACAGTCAGTCGATCTGGGGCCGCTCGACCGCCTGCTGGATGACGAAGCACAGAGGCGGTTTTTTCAGGCTGTGGCAGCGCTGCCGACGCAATATCGAACAGTGTTCGCCCTGCGGTACTTTGAAGATATGGAGTATACGGAAATAGCCAGCTATTTGAAAATTCCACCCGGGACGGTCGATTCGCGGCTCTATCGAGCGCGACAAATCCTGCTGGAATCGTTGAAAGATTTGTTATAATGATTGTGAGGTTAGTGAAAATGTCGAATTACCGTCATTGCGAGCGGAGCGAAGCAATCCCCTCGATAGTGATAAGAGACGAGAGATTGCCACGTCGTCCGCTCAGGCGGACTCCTCGCAATGACGTGCTTACGTTTCTTTCAACAACATGAAGAAAAGAAAAGATGGATCATTCATATTACCGCGACAAGATTTCGGCGTATGTCGATAACGAGCTTTCTCCCCAGGAGAGGAATATCGTCCAGCAGCACATCAGTGAATGCCAGGAGTGCCGAAATCTGCTGGCCGAGCTGGAGAAACTTGACCGGTTAGTCCAGCAGCGCTCTCAGTTAGCAGGCGAGGAGTACTGGGAGCGGTCGGCGCAAAAGATTGAGCAGAGGCTCGGCTTTGCAGGGGAAACGAAGGTTACCGACATAACACCTTCCAGGTGGAAGGGACTTGTCCCCAAGCTGGCAGCAGTAGCAGCGTCAATAGCCGTGCTGGGGTTTATTGCGCTGTATGAGAGAGACATTTCGAGGCAAATCTCCCCTCCGGCAATGAAGGCAACAGAGGCACCTCAGATTGAACTTGATAGGAAGCCGCCGCCGGCCGTTGAGAAGGATTTTCCTGTGGTATCAGCGCCAGGAGAGATGGAAGCCGAGGTGGCGCCCGTCAGCGTTGAAGAACCGGCTAAGAAACGGGATGAGGCAAAGCTCGGTGTCAAAAAGGCGGCTGTCTCTATCAAGCCCGATGGGGTAACTCCGAGGGGCGAGCGCAAAGCGGAGGTCCGAGGGTCTGTGGCTGACAAGGTGGAGATTCAGCCCGTCCAAGAGCCGGCAAACGAAATGCCTCGGAAGGTTGAAGGTGTCGTGGCCGGAAAGTCAGGGCAGGTCACCGGCACGCTGGGCACAGGTAAACTTGATTACTACTCGAAAGGCACAGAAACTGTGTCGGTTGTGCGGGAAGAGGAAGTTGTGATTTCAGCAGATGAACTCAGCCGCCCAACCAAGCCGGAAGTTTCCAAGGAATCGCGCGAGTCTTTCAAGCTCCAGTCTCCGGTGGCGGTTAGTATGGCAAAGGCCGTCAGCGCTGTCGATAGCGATCTCGTTCTTCCCGAGGATTGGCTGCAAGACAGCAGCCTGGAGCAGTGGCGCCACCGACGGGATTCACTGCAAACGCTGTATGCTGAATTAACCTCGCCTCACCGGGTGTTGTCAGAAGCCAAATCCCGGCAGAGAGAAGGCCAGCCTTCTATCGAGGAAGTGGAAGGACAGCTTCTGTACAGCTATTACCAGATTGCCGGGTTCACGCAAGACGAAAAGGAGCGGGCAGCGGCTATTGGCTTTTTGAAAGAGTACGCTCAAAAAGTCGAATCCCGCTACAAAGACCTGGCGCTGAATTATCTGGAGGAGCTGAGCCGGAGTGAGAAGTAGGCCCCCTTTGTCGGTGTCTTAAGCACAACTTTTTTCACGCCGATTCGTATATTACATGCAGAACGGCTAATGGTGCACCAGATAAGGAGTTGTTATGGCAAAACGACTGTATCGGTCAATAACGAATAAGATAGTCGGAGGCGTTTGCGGTGGGCTGGGTGAGTATTTTGATGTCGACCCGGTCCTGGTGCGAGTTATCACCGTCCTGCTCTTCTTAGCCACAGGTTTCGGAATTCTGGCCTATATCATCGCCTGGATAATCATTCCCAAAAGGCCCCTGGAAGTGGAGCCGGTTCCAGCCAACCACGAGTATTCCTCGTGGAGCCGGTACCTGCCGGGACTGATTCTTATGGCCATCGGGGTCATTTTGCTCATCCGCGAAAACTGGTTCTGGTTTGACTGGGGGGAGTTCTGGCCGGTTATTTTGATTGTCGTTGGGCTTCTGCTGATATTCCGGAGAAGTCGAAAAAGTGAAAATGACGAGGTGCCTACGGTTAACGTAACCCACCAACACAACAACGCCCAGAATGGAGGGACAATCTCATGAGTCCGGCTCGCTTGAGATGGGGGCTTTTTCTGGTACTTTTAGGAACTCTGCTCCTGCTGCGGAACAGCGACGTACTCAACGACAATTTCTGGACCGACCTTCTGATCTATTTGCCGGTGGTATTGATAGCAGTGGGGATTGAAAAGATCTTCGCCAAGTCCCGCGTGAAAGTCATATCGTACCTGACCTCAGTTTTCCTTTTTCTGGGAGCTCTCTACGTTGCTTTTTCAGGAAGCTTGGGGGGAGCTGAGAACAGTTTTTTTTCCCAGACGACTTTTGAACAGGAGTACGACCCGTCCGTCCGCGCCCTGTATGCCGTGCTGGAGCTGGACGAGACAGACCTCACCATTCGTGACTCCGGCGATAAAATGATTTACGCCCGGTTTAACCGCTTTACCCGCAAACCCAAGATCGAGTACGAAGTAACCGTAGGCGAGGCAAAGGTGACCCTCGAAAGCAGACACCGACCCCGGAGCTTTCTTGGAGGAGCCATAAAGATCGACACCAGCGATCCTCAGGATTGGTACTTACGATTTGCCAGAAATATCCCGCTGGAGCTGGAGTGCCTCGGCAGCGGTTCTGATCTGCACCTGAATTTCGCCACCACGCCGCTGCGGCGTTTGAAGCTGGATGCCGATGATGCCCGGATATACCTCAAACTGGGAGACCGTGAACCGCTGGTCAAAATTGACATCGTCGGCGAAGACACCAATCTGCGCCTGAGGGTACCGCAGAATATCGGGTTGAAGGTGTTTGGCGAGGAGTACCATTCGTATCTTGCTCAAATAGGCTTGATGAAAAGCAACGGGGGGTTTGTGACAGTTGGATTTGACACCGTCAAAAACAAGATCGAGATTAACCTTGACGACCGTTTGGGGTCTTTTTCGATAGACTTTTTCTAATATTCCGGCTCTCTGGCAGACTGTTTCCGCTCGGTCTGGTCTGCCCGAGATCCGTCGAAGGCGGCAGGAGTCTGGGACTCCTGCCCTACAATTTGCCACATCACAATTAGAAATCTATATCATTTGGCTGATGCCGGGCTGTTCACACAAAACACGGCCACCCCTTGATGGGAAGAGGTGGCCGCTCCGGATTCTATTGTCTAATTTTCGTAAACCACTATTTCAGCAACATCATCTTCCTAGTCTCGGTATAACTACCGGCCTTCAGTTTGTAAAGATAAACACCGGTGGCATGAGAGGAGGCATCCCACTCGATTACCTTCACACCGCGATCAGCAGTGCCCTTGAAAGAAGTCACCATCCGGCCACTTAAGTTGTAAATGGTCAGGGTGTAATCTGTACGCTCCTTCACGCTGAAACTGATCGTAGTTATCGGGTTGAACGGATTGGGATAGTTTTGATGCAGAGCGTACCTGTCCGGCAACTCCGATGGCTTACTTCTCGTGGCAACGACAATGTCGTTGTGGTCCATATCGGATACGATCGCAGACACCAGCTCGTATTCGCCCGGTATCGAAACCATCTGATGTTCACCGGCTGCTATGATCTGTGCACCGTCAAGATCCAGAAGACCAACTCTCAGTACCCCGTCACGCTGACCGTACACGAGATTAAGCTTGTCGCCGAACAGATTGGCCACCGTCGTTTCCCCGGCACCCTTCAGCTCAAGCTGCACGCCGCGCAACTCGATCGGGCTGGAAAGCATGATTGTCGTAACGTCGTCCTCAAAAAGTGAGGTGACTGAAATATCCGGGTTGACCTTGGGAAGCGGCGAACCCTTTCCAAGACAGCCACAGACCGGTGCCGGTCCACTCTGGAACAGGTAGTCCACCATGTAAGTGAGATCGGCGATATTGGGTCCGGTGCAGGAACCATTTGCATCCGTAGCGTTAAGCACACATGGTGGCGGGCCGTAAAAGAACAAGTAAGATACCAAACCAGTCAGGTCCGCTACATTGTAGGCCTGACTGCCGTCGAAATCACCCGGAAGGTAACCCGGTATCAACGTCGAGTCGCGCAGATAGTCGAAGCCGGGTAGTAAGTCGTAGTTATTGGTATCGGCAAACAGCAGGACCCTGGCCGGGTCATCCATCAGGGTGGTATCCCAGCGAATATACGAACCGACTAAGCATTCTGCCGTGCCGGTATTAAAGGTCATGTTGAACACCGTGGTTGTCCCGGCCGGTATCGTCAGACCCTGCGAGTTGGCCAGGGCCACAAAGGCATAGCCGTTGTCGGGATTGATCTCGGTGAACCTGTAATCCCAATTCTGGGTGATCAGCCCCTTGAACGACAGCTCCAGCACCGTGACGTCGGGCGGTATTTGTATCGGTATCGTCGCCCCCTTGATCGGCTGCGATAGCTTAACCGCAACCGGCTGCACGGCGCCGCAAACCTGGTTCACAGCTACTGAGGGAATAATAAGCGAGTCGGCGGATATTCCTGATTCTGTCACGGTGAGTTCCAGATAAACCGTCAGAGGTGTATTGTTGGCCTCGAGGGCGTCAAAGGTGACCGGTCGGCCGTACGTGCCTGGAGGCAAGCCGGCAATATTGACAGTTATCACCACTGAGTCGGGCGTGCGGCCGTGTGTCTTGTCGGCGTAAAACACCGGGCCGTCAAGCGAATCTGTTATGTAGTAGACAATATCGGCACCACCGGCCTCTCCGATAAATAAGCTCTGCGTCGAAGGATTCAGTCCTCCCTGAACAGCCTCAAAATGAAGGGTGTCGGGATAGACAACCAGAGTGTAAGGCACATGGTGCACCGTGAAACAATGAGGTCCTGACCATTCAGGATAGAGAGCACTCTGGGCAGCCCAGAGCCAATCGCCTCCCGGTGGATAAAAACTGGAATCCACACAAATAATCTGACCATCATAAATGGAATCGATAGGGCCAATAGTTATTGTGTAGGCAAGGTCGTTATAACCGTCAGGCATTCCTGGGTTGTAGATAGCAAGCCCACCCAATCCGATGGTGTCAGTACCGGACCCGTCTACGTTAATCTCATCGACAAAGAAGCCGCCGTCGAACAGACCTGTAAACGCACTAAACGTATTGGCAGTCAAGGTATCCCACTGGGCGCCATCGGGGGAATAGACTCTATAGCCATTTGTGAGGGCGGTGACATATTCTCCCGAGTTGTTGATAGCGCGCATGGTGAACGTTACCGGCACTCCGGATTTGATACCGGCGATACCATACTGCCCGGTGACATTATCGAGGATCATGGCAGCTTCCGGCTCGGCATAGACGGTCATATTGACAACCACGTACAGCGGCGTATTATCCGCTTCCGCATCGACGTGGATCACGTTCTGGTACGTCCCCGGCGGCATCCCATGACCGTGTGCCCATACCATTATGTCATCGGGAGTGGTGCCGTTAGGGCTTGAAAGACTAATGAAGCTACCGGAATCTATGTAGTCACATTGGAAGGGGATGTTGAGTCCTGAGGTTTCGCTGACGTGGAGACTTCCGGCGACCGGATAAAGGCTCCCCTGATAGACGGAGAAATTCAGGGTGTCGGGAGCAACCTCAAGAGTAACCGGCGCGGGCTCCTGTATCGTGAAGCAGTACGGGCCGCCCCAGTCGGGAGCATGGTGATACAAGCCGCCGACCTGCCATTTCCAGGAACCGGCCGGCCCATAAAAACAGGAATCTAAGCAAATGGTTTTGCCCACATGGGCAGTATCGATCGGACCGATAGTTATTGTAAAGGCGACATCGTTAAAACCCTCCGGCATTCCAGGCGAAATGGCACTGCCGAGGATGCCTACCGTATCCGCTCCCGATCCATCAGCGTTAAACGGTTGCGCCCAGACGCCCAGATTAAAGTGGGTGAGATTGAGCGCGCCGGTGGTATCGGCAAGGGTAGTTCCCCACTGAGCGCCGTCCGGTGAGTAAACCCGGAAACCATTGCTTATGTCGCTGACCGCGGTGCTCCCAGGCACGTTATTCCAATAATGCAGGTAAAAAGTTATTGAATCACCAGTGGTGATCACTCCCGGCGAGATCTCTCTATCCATGTGGTCCAGGGAAATAACTCCTCCTGAGTTGGGGGAACAGTTAGCAGCGCCACTGTCGCAAGGTTGCGGGCTTCCGAAGAATAGATACCCTATAAGGTAGGCAAGATCACCTACATCCACACTGTTGCAGAGATCCATATTGGCCGCTACGGTGTCCGGCGGCGGCGGGCCATCCCTAATGATCCACTCAATCAGATAGACCATGTCAGCAACATTCACCTGACTGTCGCCAGTGACGTCGCCGCAAACGCCCTGCCCAAATGAACTTGCTGCCGGTAATAGCAGCAGCAAAGCCAAAATAATGAGAGGGGTAAGGGTTTTAGCCATGAAATCCTCCTACATTAAAAGAATTGATTCTTAGTGAGCGGTCCTCAGGATTGTATACTTCTTCCTCATCAGCGAAGCTTGACATTGTAATTATAATAGATTGTCAACAGTTTGTCAATAAGAAAGGTCACATCAAAGAGGCCGAGTCACGTCAAACGGGCACTATTGGAGCGCAAGTAAAACAGTTCCTGGGTGGGAGAAGGTGCCGTCATACGGGGTGAGGTTATCCCAAAAGTGATCCGTTCTGTCGGTTCTGTGAGTTTCGTCAGGTCTTGTCCGCCCAGGCGGATGTGACCTGACGAGTTGTCTGGAAGGAGCTTGCGATTCAATGGGTTTTGAAAGTGGTCGGGTCACACCTCGCCAGAGGTGAGCCAAGACCCGACCGAACAACAATCGTCATTGCCTAACGTAACGGCCTTAGGTATAATATAAGATATGTTTAACCGGTCTCGCAAGTCAATCACCT
>Ga0209979_1001625_pt1 | contig 23911 bp, 19 predicted proteins | sample AnhtaG_FD_183114 | JGI IMG/M metagenome (GOLD analysis project Ga0209979, IMG submission 183114) | Deep subsurface microbial communities from Anholt, Denmark to uncover new lineages of life (NeLLi) - Anholt_01485 metaG (SPAdes) (version 2) | ecosystem: Environmental > Aquatic > Marine > Oceanic...
TTACTGATCTCCTGGACTCGAGTCTCATTCCTACCGTCGCCTTGTATCAGTTGCAGATAATCCACGATGATCAGGTCGATGCCGCGCTCGAAGTGAAGTCGCCGTGCCTTGCTCCTTATATCTACCACCCGAAGCATAGGGGAATCATCAATATAAATCGGTGCCTCGGATAAGACGCCGCTGGCTTCCATGATTTTTATCTCATCCTGCTCACTAAAGCGTCCCAACCTTATACGCTTAGAATCCACCCCTGATTCACTACCGAGAAACCTCTGGATCACTGCTTCTCGAGACATCTCCAAACTGAATAGCGCAATACAAGCCTTTTGGTTAATAGCGGTATTCCTGGCAACATTTAGTGCTAAACTAGTCTTACCCAGACTAGTCTTGGCGGCTAAAACGATTAAGTCAGTTCTCTGCAACCCCCCTAAGGAATCGTCCAGGGCGGCAAAGCCGGTTAGAATATGTGGTATTTCCCCTTCCCGCAGTGTAGTAGGTGGCCCAGCTTCCTCAAAATATTGACCTAGAACCTCACGAATCGGAACAAGGCCTCGAAGACCTTGCCTGGCTCGCACTTTAAACAGGATATCTTCAGCGTCATTGAGGCTAGCCTCAACATCCGGCCTGGCTTCGTAGCCAAGGGCCTCGATTTGACTGGCGGCGGCGATCAGCCGCCGCATTACCGCCGCATTGGATACTATTTGAGCGTAATATTCAACATGGAGGGATGTGGGCACATTACTTATTAAATGGCTTAAGAAAGCGGCACCACCAGTTTGCTCCAGCTTGTCCTCACGCATTAGCTCATGAGCCACTGTAATCTGGTTTATAGCTTCGTTGCGTTGGTAAAGAGAGAGGCAAGCCTTGTAAATCACCCGATTTGTTTCTGAAAAAAAATCCTCGGGTTTAAGGGAAGCAGCAATTTTCAATATGGCATCAGGATCAATAAGCAGAGACCCAATTACTGCCTCCTCGGCTTCAATATCGTGAGGTGGCAATTTCTCATCCGCCATGCCTAATCTTTCTCCTCCTCTTTCTTTTTACCTTTCTCCTTCTTCTTCTCTGCTTTTTTCTCTGTCTCCGTCTCTGTCTCTTTCTCCTCCTCAATAACCAGTGTAATTTGCGGCTTAAGGTCGCCGGCTAACCTAACGCCTATTTCATAGCTACCAGCTTGGTGTAAAGGTTTCTCCATATCTATCTTCTTTTTGTCAATGACAGAACCTATGGCCCGACTTAATTCTTCAGCTACGTCGGCAGCAGTAATAGAGCCAAACAAGCGTTCTCCGACACCCATGCGAGCTTTAAGGTTAATTTCTCTTCCCTCAATTTGCTGAGTCAGTTCGACCAGTTTATCCCGGTCAACGCTTTCCTCAAGTTTCTCCCTCTCTAGCCTGGCCTCTCCTTGCTTAATGACCGTGGGGGTCGCTATCATAGCTAAACCCCGAGGTAAAAGGAAATTCTTCGCATAGCCTTTATTCACCTCCTTTATATCACCAGCCCTTCCCTTGCCAGGGAGGTCTTCTAGTAAAACAACTTTCATAATATTCCTCGCTTCTTTCAGAATGATAGAAATCTCGCTGCTGAGATGGCAGCAGTGGCGCCATCCCCAGCAGCAGTTATCGCCTGCCTGGCTGAATTATGGCGGACATCTCCGGCAGCAAATATTCCTGGAATCTTTGTTTCCATCACTTCGTTGGTGATTATGTAACCTCCTTCGTCCAAAGGCAACAATCCCCGCCACTGAGCACTATGGGGCTCCGAGCCGATAGCCACAAAAACACCAGCCAGCTCTAATGTTGATATTTTATCATTTTTGGTGCTTTTTAGCACGAGTTGCTTAACTATCCCATCACCTTCAATTTGGATTACAACAGTATCCCAAATAAACTCTATCTTCGGTTCGCCCATAGCTCTTTCCTGAAATATCTTGCTGGCTCGAAGCTGGCTGCGACGGTGAATGACCTTAACCGAGGAAGCAAACTTACTCAAGTAGAGAGCCTCAGTTATGGCAGCGTCGCCGCCACCTACTACAGCCACTGCTTTACCTTTGAATAAAGGGCCGTCACAGGTAGCACAATAGGAAACTCCCTTGCCCACAAATGTATCTTCCCCAGGCACGCCCAGTTTGCGGAATTGCGAGCCAGAGGCAATGATTATCGCTTCACATGCAAAATCGCCTTCAGTGGTGTTGACCAGATGGTTTCTCTGGCTGGGCATTGCTCTGATAACCTCAGCAGATAAGGTCTCCAATCCATGACCGGTGGCTTGCTCATGGATAAGTTGTCCTAAAACGATGCCTGAGATACCCGTCGGAAAGCCCGGGTAATTCTCTACTCGCTCAGCGTTGGTGATTTGCCCGCCCATTATTCCTTTTTCGGCAAGCAGAGTGTTAAGCCTCGAGCGAGCACAGTATAGACCGGCGGTGAGTCCCGCCGGTCCACCACCAATTATGATTACCTGGTAATTTTTATTCATAGCCTTAACTTGTAGCTACGCCTTACCAGAGGGCACAACGCCCTCCCCACCGGGCCAAAACCCTGCCCTCTACAGAGATTTGAACAATCTTGCATAAATTGGGACAAGCTTTACACTAATTATGCCATTGACTCTTGCCTGTAAATTGGGAATGCCAACTCTAACCACGGCAGAACTCTTGCCTAATCTCATCAAGCATTCCTGGCTGGAGGATATCAACTACAGTCATAGCCAGTGCCTTAGCTGCGTCCGTTAAACCTTCGTGTCCCGCTTCAGAGGCGGCTGCTGCAGCAAACTCCGGTGTATGTCCCAACACCTCAGGAGAAGCTATAGCTATCGTAGGATGTATGCTTGGTACTACTTGACTGACGTTTCCCATATCCGTGCTGCCAAGGCCAAACTCAGGATTGAAGGCTTCGACATGTCGCCCCAGCGATTCTAGATTTTGCTTAAATAGCTCAGCTAGGGTTTCATTGTTTTTCATGGAATCAAAAGCTATGTCATCCCAGTGATATTCTAATCTTGCTCCACTAGCTGTAGATGCTCCTAACAAACAGTTCGAAACCTTGCTTTTCAGCTCATCAAGATACTCATTATCTGGAGCACGTACATAAAACTCAGCAGCGCTATGAGCTGGCACTATGTTAGGCGCTTCACCGCCATCAGTGATTATGCCATGGATGCGTGCCTCCTCTTTTATGTGTTGGCGCAATGAATTTATAGAGGTGAAAGCTAAAATTATAGCTTCAAGGGCATTTACACCCTTGTGAGGTTCGGCAGAAGCATGAGCTGGCTGGCCAAAGAATTCTGCTTCCACGCCGGTGCAGGCAAGCGCCTTCATAGTTACCACGTTCCTCACACCGGGATGTACAATCATAGCCACGTCTATTTCTTTAAAGACCCCAGCTTGCACCATGTTTATCTTGCCACCGAAGTTTTCCTCTGCAGGAGTGCCCAGAGCTACAATGCTGCCTCCTAACCGGTCAATGATAGGCTTACTACCCACAGCAGCCCCAACTGCCGAAGCAGCTATTATATTATGCCCACAGCCATGACCTATTTTGGGTAAAGCATCGTATTCGGCAAGCAAGGCAATTCTTGGGCCGCCTTGGCCATACGTTGCCTGAAAGGCTGTAGCTACACCAGCAATGCCTCGTTCTACGTGAAATTCATTGTCTTCAAGATAGCCAGTGAGCCAGGCCGATGCCTTTTCCTCCTCGAAACCCAACTCAGGGTTATCATGGATATTCAGGCTCAACTGGATAAGCTGTTGTCTTTGCAATTCGACACCATCTTTTGCCTTTAGCTTCAGGTTTTCTATTTCCAATGCTTGGACCTCCTATGATATAGTTATTATACTTTGTTTTTTATTGAAATTTCTAGGCTATGGCAGATGGGAAGGGAATTTTTGAGTGCTTTGATAAATGTAGCTCAGTTGCTGAAAGAGTCTGCCGGCTCTAGTCGAAGCTATGATGTAGATGGGATAATTGATGAGGAAGTCAAAGGTTCTGTGAAAGGAAAGGTAAAGTTGATTCATACCAGTCGGGGAGTTTTGGTGCAAGGCAAATTAACTGTTGAGACAGAACTCGTATGTAGCCGCTGCCTCGATACATTCTTATGTCCTATAAGTTTCACTGCGGAAGAAGAATTCCTTCGGATATCTGATTTGCCTGGTGATTCAGCGCTCTGTGCGCCGGAACAGGCAGAAGAGTTCACTATTGATAGTAAAAATATACTCGACCTGGGCGAGCTAATACGGCAATATACATTGTTAAATTTGCCCATGAAACCCTTATGCCGACCTGGCTGTCCAGGAAGTAAGGAGGCGAATTCATATGGCACTACCTAAGAAAAAAACCGCAAAATCACGCCAGGGAAAAAGGCGCAGCCACCTTAAACTGTCTCTGCCTGCCATGGATGTATGCCCACATTGCCACAGTCCTAAGTTATCTCACCGTGTTTGTCCTAAATGTGGCTGGTATAGTGACAGAGAGGCAATCGAGGTCAAACCCTCAAAGAAATAGTTAGCATGGCTGAGTTATCCAAGGTAGCTTATGTTTTCCCAGGACAGGGCTCCCAAAGCACTGGCATGGGATTGGATCTTTATGACAGCTATCCCTCAGCCAAGGCAGTCTTTGATGAAGCTGATGCTTCTTTAGGCTTTCCTCTCTCCCGTATATGCTTTGAAGGGCCGGATGAGGAATTAACAAAGACGCATAACGTCCAGCCAGCGATACTGGCCGTCAGCATTGCCTGTCTTAAAGCGATTGGAGAGGCTGCCATAGTTAATTTTCCTTCTCCCACTTTTGTTGCTGGACATAGTTTGGGTGAGTATACCGCTCTGGTTGCTGCTGGTGCGCTGGGCTTGGCCGATGCTGTTCTGCTTGTCAGGGAAAGGGGTAGACTGATGTATGAAGCTGGGCTGAAAAATCCCGGGAGCATGCTGGCTGTAATAGGACTTGATGAAGAAACAGTTAAAGATATAAGCCTTCATAGTGGAACTGAAATCTCCAATATAAACTGCCCCGGGCAGATTGTTATTAGTGGTGCTACCAAAGCTCTGGCTGAAGCTGATAGATTAGCCAGGGCAAGAGGTGCTCGTGTTCTTATTCCTCTGAAGGTTAGCGGGGCTTTTCATTCTGCCTTAATGGAGCCCGTCATAGCTGAATTCAGTAAAATCGTCTCGAACGTTAGATTTCAACCACCAAGCATTCCTGTAATATCTAATGTGACCGCTCGGCCGTTAACCGACGCTGATTCGATAAAAGAAGAGTTGGTGAAGCAGCTTCGTAATTGCATCCAATGGCAAAGGTCGGTGGAATACATGGTGCATAGTGGGGGCACTATCTTTTATGAGATAGGCCCCGGGAGGGTGCTTAGCGGTTTGATCAGGCGAATCAACTCAGAGCTCCAAACTTTCAATATATCAGGCGTTGAAGATATAGCGCATCTGGCATGTAAAGAGAGTGCAACTAACTAATGGCTGGCATCAGACGACAGGCAAGAATCGCTGCTCTCCAGGTGCTTTATGAGCTTGATTGCACTAAACATGAGGCAGAGGAAGCTTTAGCCCATTTAACCGCGGAGGGAAAACTGCCTCAAGAGGCGCTCAGCTTCGTTAGGAAGCTTGTGGGGGGGGTGCTGCAAAACAAATCTGAACTTGATGCTCTTATTAAAAAATTCGCCCCAGCCTTTCCTCCAGAACATATGCCAACCATTGATAGAAATATTTTACGCCTGGCTATTTTCGAAATTTTATTCAATGAGAAGACTCCCTTCAAGGTAGCTATAAACGAGGCTGTAGAATTGGCCAAAGAATTCGGAAGCGATTCTTCCCCGCGATTGATTAACGGCGTATTGGGCTCAATAACAACTGAACGTGGCGTAGAACAATGAAGCCTCACTGGAGCATGTGAGAGCCTTGTCTGCTCTGCCAACCTCTTAGCTGGGGGTGATGTCCCACCAAAGATAAATTTTCTTGACAACTAGCCATATGTAGTGTAAGATTATTATACAATGAGTAAGCTGGAGATCCAACGAACACAAGCGTTGCAGACGCGACAAGAATTCAAATTGATTATCGGAATGGAACAGGCTAATTTGCTGGAGATGTCCGAAGAGGAGTTTAACAGGCTTACCACTGAGGTAGAAAGCAGCCCCTTGTTTAAAAAGTTACATTGGAGGGATAAAATAATTCGCTATCAAAGATATCCCAAGACTGAACTTTCCCCTCGTTTTTATCAGCTTAATGAAGAAATTGCCGCCGGCACTGGCACTCTTGATGTCGAATCCCTTTTATCTAACAAAGAAGATGTGATTCGTCTGATAAAGAAAATAGGCAGGGAGAATTTTGAGCGATACTTCTTATATCCCGAACCGGAGGTAAGTGCAGAGGAGGTTGCTCGAGAGTGCAATTTGGAGCTTCCAGAGGTTGAGAAGATAAATAGCCTCATTAACGCATTCTCCATTATGAGCGAGTTTTACAATCCTTCTGCTCTTGGTTCGGAACAAGGGATTTATTACACCAAAGTCGCTACGATAGAAAGGGGGGTTGAGGGTTTTATTATCGGCTATCTCTCACCTTCTTATGCCCGGGGAAAATATTCGATTGACTATGAAAAACTTGAGGAGTTGAAAGGGGAAGGAGCTTTCAGTGCTAGCGAGGCGAAGGAGATAAGGCAGCTACTGAAGAAACTGGAACTAATCAACAGCCGCAAGGACACGTTAACTCAGATACTGCAAGGAATTGTGGAAAAGCAAGCACCTTTTTTCGAGTCAGGTGTCGCAAAAGCTCTCCTACCGTTTAGTCGGAAGGAACTAGCACAGAGGATTGGGCTTGTCCCGAGCTCAGTCAGCCGCGGCATTAGCGGCAGGAGTCTTGAGACGCCCTGGGGCGAAGAGAAGGCTCTTAAGGATTTATTTCCCCGGCCAAGGATGTTTAGGAAGGAACTGATCAGACAGCTCCTTGAAACAGGCGAAGAATTCCACTCTGATGAAGCGATAAAAACCGAACTTGAACGGAAATTTGGCGTTTCTATTTCCCGTCGCTCAATAGCAGATTTAAGGAAGGAGTTGAAATTTCCCCCGGCTTGGAAGAGAAAACAAGCTCTGCTTCAGTAGAGGAAACTATGACTGATCACCCCACTCCAAAGAGTAAATGGCAGCGCTGGAAGGACAGCATTGCAATAAAAACTATTAAATGGTTACCGGAGAACCAAGTGTCTAGGGGTGTGCGAAGCCCCCACTTCTGGATAATCGCTGCTCTAATGACAGTTCTTACGCTCGTTTACTATGCAGGGTATACACCATTAGCCCATCTCGGAGGTTTTTTCACCGATGCTTTTCCTCACGATTTGCATCGGACTTTGTTTTTAATTCCCATAATCTACGCTGCTATAACTTTCAGAGTGCGGGGGGCCCTGGGTGCCTCGTTCGTCTGCCTGTGCGTTGTGTTGCCACGCACCTTTTACTCCCCATACACCGACTCGCTAGTCAGGCCACTTCTCTTTGTCCTGTTTACCGCTTTACTCGGGGTATTAACCGCGCTGCTAATAGATCAAGTTGAGAGAGAAGAAAAGGCTCACGCCGAGCTAAATATAGCTCACCAAGAACTTAGCACCTATGTTCAGCAGCTAAAGGAAAGCCAGGATCAACTCATCCAGGCTGAAAAGCTAACCTCTCTGGGCAAGTTGGCTGCCTCCATCGCTCACGAAATTAATAATCCCCTGGCCGGAGTCCTGGTCTACACTCAGTTGCTATCGAAAAAGGTGACTGGTGATGCTTTTAATAAAGAAGAGGCGCTGGGTTACCTTTCCAAGATGGAAACTGAGGTGGGTCGCTGCTCCAGGATAATCCGAAATCTTTTGGATTTTGCTCGTCAGACAGAGCCGATGTTGAGGCTTGTGGATGTTAACCAGGTTATAGAACAGGTCTTGGCCATGGTAGGCCATCAGGCTCAACTTCAAAACGTTGAGGTTGTGAAAGAGTTTAGCCCATCCTTGCCTAAGGTCATGGCTGACTTCGACCAGCTTCAGCAGATATTTACAAACCTCACTCTTAATGCTATCCAGGCAATGCCTGACGGGGGCAGGCTGACCATTCGCAGCTCAGCGGTGGATAGCGAGGTCAGGATCGATGTCCAGGATACAGGCTGTGGTATATCAAAAGAGAACATGGACAAACTTTTCACCCCTTTCTTCACCACCAAGGCAAAAGGCAAGGGTGTAGGGTTAGGATTAGCTGTAGTTCATGGGATTATTGAGAGGCACAAGGGAAGAATCAAAGTACAAAGTGAGGTGGGGAAGGGAACCACCTTCAGCGTCTACTTGGGAGGCCACGACGATGAAAAGGGTTAAAATACTCGTGGTTGATGATGAGGCTATTGTCCGCGAGTCGCTAGGCGACTGGCTCAAGGATGTTGGCTATCAGGTTTTCACCGCTGAAAACGGTCACAAGGCGTTAGAGGTGATTGAGAAGGAAAAGCCAGGCATCATGATTACCGATCTGGTGATGCCAGGTATGGATGGTATTGAGTTGATGAAAAGAGCTAAAGCACATCAGCCCAAGATTGAGGTGATTATCATCACAGCCTATGCCAGCATTCCCACCGCCATCACTGCCATGAAAGAAGGAGCATACGATTACATTGAAAAGCCCTTTTGTCCCGAGAGAGCCGAATTACTGGTCAAGAAATTGTCCAAATACCGAGAACTGGTTGAAGAAAACATTTCTCTACGTCAAAAGTTAGAAGACCATTACCGCTTTGAGAACATCATTACTAAGAGTGCCAAGATGCAGCGACTGATTGAGCTGATAAAGGTTGTGGGCAAGAGTAACGCCACCGTATTGGTTACAGGTGAGAGCGGCACAGGGAAGGAATTAGTGGCACGTGCCATTCACTCTCAGAGCCATCGCCGGAACAAGCCCTTTGTCGCTGTTAGTTGTGCCGCTTTGCCTGAAAGCCTCTTGGAAAGTGAGCTATTTGGCCATGAGAAGGGTTCCTTCACGGGAGCTTATGCTCAAAAGAAGGGGAAATTCGAGTTCGCCAACGGGGGAACACTTTTTTTGGACGAAGTCGGCGATATGAGTGCCAATATCCAGGTACACCTGTTAAGGGTCTTAGAAGAGAAAGAATTTACTCGTGTCGGTGGCAATGAGCCAATCAGAGTTGATGTAAGAGTTATTTCAGCGACTAATAAGGACTTAAGAAAGGCCATAGAAAAGCAAGAATTCCGGGAGGACCTCTATTATCGGCTCAATGTAGTTAACATCGAATTGCCTCCCTTAAGGGAAAGAAAGGAGGACGTCCCTCTATTAGCTGAACATTTCTTGCATAAGTTTGCAATGGAGAATCAGAAAGAGATCACCGGGTTCTCTCCCGAGGCAATAGAGCTTGTGCTTGATTATGACTGGCCGGGCAATGTCCGTGAGCTGGAAAATGCCGTTGAAAGGGCAGTCATTATGGCCCAGGACAGCATTATCACCGCTGCCGACCTGCCCCAGGAAAGCATGTCGTTGACTTCTCCAGCTACACCCAGAAAAAGCCTTAAGGAAGTGGAAAAGGGGCACATATTGAATGTACTCCGTGAAACTGGCGAAAACTATAGCGCCGCAGCCAGGATCCTCGGACTCAGCAGAATGACGCTTTACAAAAAGGCAAGGGAGTATGGCCTGGGTGTAAAGGAAATGAACAGGACCTGACTACTTTCTTTACATAACTTACATAGGCACTAATTCTTTAGCCTGCTGCCTCTGCAAAGAAACCCACTCGGACAATCCAGGGTGGGTTCTTCTATTTCGGCAAGAAAATTGCCCGCACTAGGGATAGAGGATTTCGACAAGAAGGAAAAAGTTGGCATATAAATTGCAGTTAAGAAAGTGTGAAGGGAGGTTGAAAATGGGCAAGAAAGAGATCTCAGCCAAACAAAAACAGGAAAAGGAGGTAAAGGAAATGAAACCAGTATTAATTGTTGAAGACGAAGCCATAGTACGTGAATCGCTCAGGGACTGGCTTAAGGATGTAGGCTATGAGGTAGAAACTGCTGAGGAAGGTGAAGAGGCACTGGAGAAGATTGAGAAGAAGGAGTTCAGCGTCGCAGTTCTTGACCTAAGGCTGCCGGGAAAGAACGGGCTAGAGGTGTTGAAGGAAGCCACTGAGAAAGACCCGAAGATCAAGGGCATAGTCATCACCGCTTATCCCTCGGTGGAAACTGCCGTGGAGGCGATGAAAATCGGGGCAGTGGATTACATAGTGAAGCCTTTTGCCCCCGATGCTCTGGAGAGGAAAATTCAGGAGGTTCTGGGCCCGGTTCAGGTTGAGGTAAGACCTGAGGAAAGGAAGGCGGAGAAAGCCACAGCGGAACTCGCGGCAGCCGAGGAGGCCGAGGTTGAGGAAGCTACAGCAATAACTGAAGAGGAGATCCCTACTCACCTGGAGCAAGGCCAGGCTTACTTCAAGGCGGGCCACTATAAGGAGGCACTGAGAGAATTTCAGTCCATCTTGCGGGTCGCTCCGGGACACATAGAAACTCGAATCTGGGTCCGCAAAGCAAGGGAAGAACTGGCGAAGCCAAAGGTTGAGATGCCTGAAGGAGAAGGTGCTGTTGAGGAAGCGGTGAAAGTCAACGAGTGTCTCTGGTCGAGGATGGGAGTGGTCTCCTACAGGATCTGCACCCGGAATTATGACTGCCTTACCTGCGAGTTTGACCAGGTGATGCAGGAAAAATTGGCCTCTGGCGACACTTCTGAGCTCGACGAGGCTCTGGAGAGACTCAAGGAGCTGCTGGGACGACAGAGGGTTTGCCGTTATGCCCTCAAGGGCGACGTCTCCTATCGACTTTGCACGCGCTTGTTCCAATGCGCAACCTGCGAATTTGGTCAGTTTATGCAGGATGCTCTAGAGCAAAAGATGGCCAAGCTGGCAGCCCGTCGGGAGGCCCTGCGTAAAAAGGAAGCCAGCGCTAAAGGCGAGGTCAGTTAAAATTGTGGCAAAAAACGGTACAGGTCTGACCGGCATAGAGGGGTCAGGTATCACATAAGGTATCTGACCCCTTTCTTGTGCCAGCCATTGATTTGTGGGAAGTTTAGTTTAGCTGAGAAGGTGGCGATACAATTGTGGCATCATGGTTAGTTCTCTCATCTGCCCACGAACCCAATCAAGAAAAACTCTTAGAACATAAATCACTAGCTATTTTGCCAGAAGGCCAGCACAGAAGTTTGCCTTTCTTGCCGGGGTTTGCTATACTTCGCAGTCATACTTTAGTGTATGTTCCGGAGAAAAAGGGTGGCTGCAATGTTTTTGTGAGGCCATCCTTTTTTGTAACGAATTCTGAAGAGTCGAGGTAAATATTAAAGTGGAAGTGCGAAGTCCTTACAAAGAAGCGACAGATGTGATCCTCGAGGCTGGTGGCGAACCATTCAAATTATGTTACCAATGTGGTCTTTGCACCGGTATTTGTCCCTGGAACTTGGTCCGAAACTTTGTCGTTCGTCGCATCATGCATGAAGCTCAGCTTGGGGTAACTGATTTTGGCAGCGAAGATGTCTGGACTTGCGTCACGTGTCGAGCTTGTGTTCAACGCTGCCCCCGAGGCGTGGAGATAATAGATGTCATGAGGGCTGTACGCCGGGCTGTAGCTAGCCTGGGCATCGGCGTTGTCCCTGATGCCCTGAGAATCTCAGCTAAGAACATCGCTGGCGTAGGTAATCCATTTGGTGAGGCAACGGAAAAGCGAGATGACTGGGCCAAAGAGCTTAAGGTGAAAAGTTTTTCCTCGGGTACCGAAATACTTTATTTCCCTTGCTGTGTTCCATCCTATGACCCTGATGTAAAAACAGTGGCTCGATCTACCGCCACAATCTTCAATAAGCTTGGGATTAGTTACGGCCTTATAGGCACTGAAGCAAAATGCTGTGGCGAGGCAATTAGAAAAGCCGGGTATGAAGATACGTTTCAAAGTCTGGCTCAAAACAATATTAATCTCTTTGCCAGTAATGGTGTCAAAACCGTGGTAGTTTCCTCACCGCACTGCTACCACACTTTCAAAAATGAGTATCCCGAGCTTGGAGGGAAATTTGAAGTCATTCATATTACACAATACCTGTCTTCACTTATAGAAAAGGGGGAATTGAAGCTCTCTAAGGAGGTGAACAAAAAGGTCATCTATTCCGACCCCTGCTATTTAGGGAGACACAACGGGGTCTATGATGAGCCAAGGAGAGTTTTGCAAAGTATTCCCGGCTTGGAATTAATAGAATTTCCTGATGCTCGTGAGGATGCTCTTTGTTGTGGTGGTGGCGGCGGTAGAATCTGGATGGATACGCCAAAAGGGGAAAGGTTCTCTGATATTAGGGTGGAGCAAGCGGTTGAAAGGGGCGCTGATATTATAGCCTTAACTTGCCCTTACTGCTTCCTAAATTACAGAGATAGTGTGCTCTCTATGGGCAAGACAGAGACTGTACAGGTTAAAGATATCTCTGAGCTTGTTGCTGAGGCAATGTAATAACGGAGGAATCAAACAAAATGGAAGAGGTAAAGATTGGTGTTTACGTCTGCCACTGCGGATTAAATATTGCCGGTACGGTTGATTCTGAAGGGGTAACTAAATACGCCGGGACTTTACCCAATGTAGTGATTTCTCGTGACTACAGGTATATGTGTTCTGACCCAGGGCAGGATCTCATAAAGAAGGATATTAAGGAGCTAGGGCTCAATCGAGTCGTAGTTGCTTCTTGCTCGCCGAGACTGCATGAGCCTACATTTCGTAAGGCTTGTCAGGATGCTGGGCTAAATCCTTATTTATACGAACATGCTAATATCCGGGAGCACTGTTCTTGGCCCCATGCTTCAGACAAGAAGCGAGCTACAGAGAAAGCCAAAGATCTCGTGCGTGCTGCAGTAAGGCGTGTTTACTGGCATGAAGCTCTAGATGTTAAGGAGGTCCCAGTTAATCCTAACGTCTTGATTGTTGGTGGAGGCATCGCTGGCATTCAGGCTGCTTTGGATATTGCAGATGGCAACAAGAAAGTCTATTTGGTGGAACGTGACCCATCCGTCGGCGGACATATGATCCAGCTCGATAGGACCTTCCCAACTTTGGACTGTTCGGAATGCATTCTCACACCAAAGATGACCGACGTCGGTCACCATCCTAATATTGAATTAATGACCTCAAGCGAAGTGGAAGAGGTTTCAGGCTATATTGGCAATTTCAAGGTCAAGGTGAAGAAGAAGCCCAGGTATGTCGACATTGACAAATGTAACAGCTGTGGAGAATGTGTTAAGGCATGTCCTGTTGAGGTGCCTGACGAGTTTGAAATGGGGTTGCATATGAGAAAGGCAGCTTATCTCCCTCTCCCCCAAGCTGTGCCTGCTGCTTTTGCCATCGACAAGAGAGGCACTTCACCATGCCGCATTGCTTGCCCAGCTGGGGTCAACGCTCATGGCTACGTCGCCCTTATTTCGCAGGGCAAGTTTAAAGAGGCTTTGGAGTTAGTTAGACGAACTATGCCATTTGCTGGGGTCCTTGGGCGGGTCTGCACCCACCCCTGTGAGCTAGACTGTGAGCGGGGGAAGCTTGATGAACCTATTAGTATTCGTGCTTTGAAGCGCTTTGTAGCTGACTACGAGCTGAGAGTGGGTAGAGAAAGGACAGCCCCAATTGAAAAGACGAAAGAAGGAAAAGTGGCTGTTATTGGCTCTGGGCCTGCTGGCCTTGCTTGTGCTTATGATTTGGTGAGAGAGGGTTACGCTGTTACCGTATTCGAGGCTCTCACTCAGGCGGGTGGATTCCTTCGGTATGCTATCCCTGAATATAGATTGCCCAAGGAGATAGTTGATAACGACATAAGTTATATACAGGAATTGGGAGTAGAGATCAAGACGAAGACGCCCGTGAAAGACCTTGGTGAGATTTTCAATCAGGGATATGCGGCCATCTTCATTGCCAGTGGTGCCCAGGGAGGACAAAAGATGGGAATTCCTGGTGAGGAAACCAAAGGCGTGATCCATGCCCTTGACTTTCTGAGGATGGTGAATTCTGGAGTGGAGATGAAATTAGGGAGCCAGGTGGCAGTTATTGGTGGTGGCAACGCAGCTATTGATGCAGCCAGAGCAGCATTGCGCCTCGGAGCAAAAGAAGTTGCCATCGTGTATCGCCGTTCTCAAGCGGAAATGCCAGCTATAAGAACGGAAATTGAGGAAGCCGAGCGAGAAGGAATCAAATTCCACTTCTTGGCTGCTCCAGTTAAAATCCTGTCCAAGGATGGCCAATTGTCAGGTATAGAATGTATCACGATGAAGCTAGGCGAACCAGATGCCAGCGGCCGCCGCCGTCCCAGACCCATCAAGGATTCAGGGTTCACCATGAATGTCGACAATTGCATCATCGCTATTGGTCAAGCCGTGGATAAAACAATGCTGCCTAAGGAGTTAGACTATACCGGGTGGGGCACACTTGAGGTTGACCCCGTCACTTTTCAAACGAATATTGAAAGCGTTTTCGCTGGTGGCGACGTAGTCTCTGGACCTGCTGATGTTGTTGCCGCGGTTGCTGCTGGCAAGGAAGCAGCTATTTCCATTGATCGCTATCTAAGAGGCGTTAACCTGACAGAGGAAAGACAAATAACGCCGAAAAAGGTAGAGAATGTGTTAACGGAAGGAGTCAAACCAAAAGCAAGAGCTGCCATGCCACTACTTAAGATTGATGAGAGGCAGGGCTCTTTTGTCGAGGTCGAGCAAGGCTTTGATGAAAAAACGGCCGTTGAGGAGGCTAAGCGTTGTCTCAACTGTGGCGTGTGTTCGGAATGTTTGGAATGCGTGAAGGTATGTGAGCAAGAAGCGATTAACCACGAAATGAAGGAGGAGACGGTTGAGATAGAGGTAGGTTCAGCTATTCTGGCTACTGGTTACGATCAGTTTGATCCTAGTGTTATGACCCAGTATGGCTACAAGAAGTACGATAATGTTCTAACTGGACTTGAATTTGAGAGGATAACCTGTGCTGGAGGACCAACCCAAGGGCAAATTCAACTTAAAGACGGTAGAGAACCGGAAAGTGTAGCTATAGTCCATTGCGTAGGCAGCCGTGATAAGAATTACCATGAGTATTGCTCCAGAGTGTGCTGCATGTATGGACTTAAGTATGCGGAGCTGATAAAAGAGTTCACCAAAGCCGAGGTATATGAATTTTATATTGACATGAGGTGCTTTGGAGAGGCCTTTGAGGAATTTTACCAGCACGTTTCGGAGATGGGGGTCAATTTCATCCGGGGCAAAGTTGCCAAAATAACCGACCAAGCTATAACTGAAGAGGAAAAAGGAAAACTAATTGCTGTAGCTGAGGATACGTTATTGGGGAAGATGCTACGTGTCCCAGTAGATATGGTTATCCTCTGTGCTGCCCTGCAAGCTCGGCCTGATGCCAGTGAAGTTGCTAGTTGTTTTACCATAGGTCAAAGAGGCGACAAGTTCTTCTTGGAAACCCATCCTAAACTTGCTCCGGTAAACACGGCTACAGACGGAGTTTTCATCGCTGGTTGCTGTGAAGGACCAAAGGATATTTCCGATACCGTAGCTCAGGCATCCGCGGCAGCATCTAAGGCTTTGTCTTTGATAAGTAGAGGCAAAGTCACCACTGAAGCAGCCGTGTCGTCTGTGGATGAATCCATTTGCCATGGATGTGGCCGCTGCGAGGAAATTTGCACTTTTCATGCTCCTAAGGTCACTCGCAAGAACGGCACTTTGGTTTCCAGTATAAATGAGGCCCTATGCAAAGGATGTGGGGCGTGTGCTGTGGTCTGCCCCACGGGAGCAATATCAATTAGGCATTTCACTATGCAGGAAATAGACAGTTTGATTGATGGCTTATTGGAGGTGTGCAATGGCTGAATTTGAGCCGAAGATCGTTGCTTTTGCCTGTAACTGGTGTACTTATGCCGCAGCCGATTTGGCCGGGACAGCCCGTGTTCAATATCCTCCCAATGTCTATATTGTGCGGATGATGTGCAGCGGGATGATAAATCCAGATTATGTCCTCAGAGCCTTTGAGGAGGGAGCTGACGGAGTTATAGTCTCCGGGTGTCACTATACAGATTGCCATTACATAGATGGCCCCGTGAAGTGCGATGCCATGTTTGTCAAGGTAAGTAAGCTGATGCATATCCTTGGATTGGAGGATGAAAGGCTGAGGCGTGAGATGATATCTACTTCCGAGGGCACGGTGTTTGCCAGAGTAGTCAAGGAATTTGTCGATCAACTTAAGAAGCTTGGGCCCTCACCCTTTTTATCTTTAAGAAAGGAGAAGGTATCGGTTTGAATTTAGAGGATATTATTCAACAGACCAAGACTTACTACTGCCTGGAGTGTGGCAAGTGTACAAGTGTATGTCCTGTCGCCAAATATGATCCAGCCTTCTCTCCTCGGATGATGATTGAAAGTGCTCTACTGGGGTTTGAGAATGACTTGGTCTTCAACCGGGAACTTTTCTCCTGCTTAACTTGTTATACTTGTCAGCAAAGATGCCCTTGCGATGTTGATTTTCCTGTTTTCATCCGAAAAGCCCGCGCTATAGCCCAGGATAATAGACAGCATGGAATTTGTGCCCACTCGGGGCAACTGCAGTCTCTGGCACGACTTATGACAAGTCTTGACATTAAGCAAAAAAGATTGGAATGGCTATCCGATAAATTTCGTATTTCTGATGACTCAGATGTTCTGTTCTGGGTCGGTTGTGCCCCATATTTTGAACCCATCTTTGAAGACATCGAATTCAGTGCCCTGGACATAACCATGGCAAGCCTCAAGACCTTAAACTTGCTGGGGATTAAGCCCAAGCTGCTTCCTGATGAGAAATGCTGTGGTCATGATGCGCTTTGGACTGGCGACATAGAGACATTTAAGAAACTGGCCGAGCATAATGCTAACCAAATAATAGAAGCCGGCGTGAAGAAAATAATCTTCTCCTGCCCTGAAGGCTACCGAACATTCAAGCTGGATTATCCAAGCCACGGCTTTGATGTAGGTTGTGAGTTACAACATATCTCTGAATTTCTGGCGGAGAGAATAGAAAATGATGAGTTGAAATTTAATGAAGTGAAAAAAAAGGTGACCTATCAAGATCCATGCAGGTTGGGAAGGCACCTGGGGGTCTATGATGCCCCTCGGAAGGTGCTTGAGTCAATTCCTGGCATAGAATTGGTTGAGATGAAACATAGTGGATGGGAGTCCATCTGCTGTGGCACCAGTGCTTGGACGAACTGCGACTCGTATTCCAACATGCTAAGGACTGACAGGTTGTCTGAGGCAACTGCAACTGGAGCTGAGACACTTATAACATGCTGCCCCAAATGTCAGACGCATTTCAGATGCGCCATGACAGATAAGGGAGAGGAAAAGCGGTCAATGCCAAGTATTGAAGTTATGGATCTGGCAAACCTGGTAGCAAATGCTATTAAGGAAAGAGCAACCGTATCAAAGTAATGAGTAACAGTGAAAATGGACATAAAGCAATATTAGTAATCGGTGGTGGCATCGCTGGGATTCAGTCCTCACTTGACCTGGCTAATATGGGCTTTAAGGTATATTTGGTGGAAAAGGCGCCCAGTATCGGGGGAAGAATGGCACAACTGGATAAGACCTTCCCCACTAATGACTGTGCCATGTGTATCCTTGCCCCCAAGATGATAGAGGCGAGTACACATAGTAACATAGAGCTTTTGACTTATTGTGAAGTGGAAAAAGTTGCTGGAGAAGCAGGGAAATTCAAGGTCAAGGTAAAGAAAAAGTCATCTTTTGTCGATTGGAACAAATGTACAGGGTGCGGCCTTTGTATTGAAGGCTGCCCTGTCATTCTGCCAAACGAATTCGATCAGGGGATTGGAAACAGAAAAGCTATATACATGCTGTTTCCTCAGGCTGTTCCCAGGAAATGCGTTATAGATAGAAGGGAAGAGCGCCCCTGCAAAGCGGCTTGCATGGATGCCTGTCCAGTTCATACTAATGTGCCCGGTTATATCAAGCTCATTGTAGAAGGACAGTTCAAAGAGGCTTATAAGCTTATAAGAGAGACAAATCCCCTGCCTGCATGTGTTGGGCGGGTGTGCTATGCTCCTTGCCAGGAAGCCTGCAATCGCGGGCAAATAGATGGGCCAATTTGCATCCGTGACCTTAAGAGAGTTCCCTCAGACCAATGGAATATCGAAGAACTTGAGGTGCCGGTTGTGGCCAAAACAGGCAAAAAGGTAGCGATTGTGGGTGCAGGTCCGGCAGGTCTTGCCGTTGCTAATGACCTTGCCCTAAAGGGTCACAATGTAACTATCTTTGAAGCCCTTCCTGAACCCGGAGGTATGCTTCGTGTGGGCATACCCGAATATCGCCTTCCCAAGGAAATTTTACGCCAGGAGATAGGCTATATCCAGAAGCTTGGCGTGGAGATAAAAACGGGTGTCCAGGTTGGTAAGGATATTACCCTCGAAGAATTGAAGAAAGACTACGATGCTATTTTCGTCGCTGTGGGAGCACACGGTGGTATGAGGCTTGGAGTGGAAGGTGAAGACATTCCCGGAGTAACGGAGGTAGTAGGATTTCTTCGTGCTGCAAATCTTGGGGAAAAGGTGAATGTTGGAAAGAAAGTGGCAGTGATTGGTGGAGGTAATACAGCTATTGATTGTGCCCGCACAGCAAGGCGACTAGGAACGAAGGAGGTAACTATTGTTTACCGTCGTTCCCGCGCTGAGATGCCGGCTTCAGGGGAAGAAGTAACGGCGGCAGAAGAGGAAGGGATAAAGATAGAGTTCCTGACTACTCCAAGCCGATTCTTGTCGGAGAACAAAAAACTTGCCAGGATGGAGTGTGTGCGGATGAAACTTGGGGAACCAGACACCAGTGGTCGTCCGCGCCCCGTTCCCGTCAAGGGTTCTGAATTCACCATTGCTGTGGATACAGTGATTGCGGCATTAGGTCAGGCTCCAGAAACAGATTTTGTTAAAGAGCTGGGAGTTTCACTTTCCAAGAGAGGCACGATAGAAATCGATGACAAGACCGGGGCCACTAATATTGAAGGAGTATTCGCCGGAGGCGATGTGGTGACTGGACCTGCCTTCGTGATTGATGCTATTGCAGCAGGGAAAAAGACAGCCCGCTCTATTCACCAGTACTTGACTGGACAACCTATCGAGGGTGAAGAACTAGGGAAGGAACCCGAGAAGCTGTCCGAGGAAGAGGTAAAGGACCTCAAGAAGCGCGTTCCTTCCAGAAATAAAGTGAAGATGCGGGAGGAACCTGTTAAGGAGAGGACAAAGGACTTTCGTGAAGTAGCTCTGGGGTATTCCTTAGAAGAAGCCACAGGGGAAGCCTCAAGCTGTCTTGCCGGACAAATAGAAGGATGCATAGAATGCCATGAATGTGAGCGGCGATGTGAGCCCAAAGCGATAGTCTATACGATGAAAAATGAGACCATTGCACTGGAGGTGGGCGCGATAATCATCGCCTCGGGACTGGGCTTATACGATGTTTCGTCACTGACAGAATACGGCTATGGGAAGATCAAGAACGTGATTACTGCCATGGAATTTGAGAGATTGACTGCAGCCTCTGGACCTACTATGGGAGAACTTAGGCGTCCTTCGGATGGCAGGATACCTGAGAATATAGCGTTTATCCAATGTGTCGGCTCTCGCGATTTCAGGAATAAAGCTTATTGCTCCAGTGTCTGCTGTATGCACGCCACCAAGGAGGCAATGCTGGCTTTCGAGCATCATCCAGGAACCAAATCCACCATTTTTTACATGGATATGAGAGCTGTGGGTAAAAGGTTCCAGGAATACATCGCCAGGGCTAAAAAGGAATACAACGTGACTTTTATTAGGAGTCGCCCTGGCAGGATCGAAGTTAACCCTGAGAATGATAACCCTATTATTTGGTATGAGGAAACCACCAGCGGAGAAATAAAGAACTTTGAAGCGGAACTGGTGGTTCTTGCCCAAGCTATGGTTCCTCAAATCACCAAGGAATTGGCGAAAATACTAGGTATAGAGTTAAACGAGGATGGCTTTGTAGAGGTTCCAGATAAATTGCTACAACCACTGGATACTACAAGGCCGGGCATTTTTGCCTGCGGCTATGTCCATAGTCCCCGTGATATCCCGGATTCTGTAACGCAGGCCTCGGGGGCAGCGGGCAGAGTTGCTGAAGCTATAGCAGGGGGCAAGTAAGGTGGAAGAACCTCGTATCGGAGTTTTTGTTTGTTACTGCGGCATAAATATCGGGGCATACGTCAACGTCCCAGAAGTTGTTGAATATGTTAAGCAGCTACCAAACGTAGTGCATGCTGAGCGCAATCTATTCACCTGCTCTGAGGAAGGGATTTCAGCAATCAAAAAAGGGATCAAGGAATACAACCTGAATCGGGTCATAGTAGCTTCCTGTACTCCCAGAACCCATGAGCCGCTCTTTCGAGCTGCTTGTGAGGAAGCGGGTTTGAACAAATACCTTTTCGAGTTTGTCAATATAAGAGACCAATGCTCCTGGGTGCATATGCGTGAGCCCGAGAAGGCTACAGAAAAGGCTAAAGACCTTATAAGGATGGGAGTGGCCAAATCCAGGTTGCTGGAGCCACTGGAGGAGATTGAAATGAAGGTGGCTCCTTCGGCATTGGTGATTGGTGGAGGAATTGTTGGAATGGAGGCAGCCTTAAACCTGGCCAGGCAGGATTTTGATGTTCATTTAGTGGAAAAGGAACCAGAGTTTGGAGGGACTCTTCGTAGTATTCATAAACTTTTTCAAGCGAACCAGGAAGCAGCGAAGTTAATCAAATTACTTGTTGAACAGGTTAAAAACCATCCCAAGATTCACACTTATCTCTCGTCTAAAGTAAAGCAAGTAACTGGATTTATAGGCAACTTCGATGTCAGTCTGGATGGGAAGGGAGAGGAGAACCAATTCAATGTGGGTACTATTATATTAGCCACCGGAGCTGAGGCATTAAAACCGACGGGTCAATATGGCTATGGAAAGATGACTAATGTACTTACTCAACTGGAGTTAGAGGAGCATACGAAAAAGGGGAAACCCGTAGGGCAGAATGTTGTGATGATCAATTGTGTGGGAGCTCGGGTTCCGGAGAGAACTTATTGCAGCAGAATCTGCTGCATGACGGCGATTAAAAACGCCTCCCTTATTAAAGAATCGAATCCAAAGGCAAGGGTCTGGATATTGCACCGAGACCTCATGACATATGGTGTGGATTTTGAGAGCTATTATCGAAGAGCCATGGAGCTGGGGGTCAGATTCATTAGATATAGCTTAGAAAAGCCTCCCGAAGTTATCGGAGATGGGAAAGTTGAAAGAATAAAGGTGTACCATGAATTATGGAGAAAGGAAATAGAACTTCCCTGTGATATGCTTGTTTTAACTACTCCCCTTATCCCTGCCGAGGATAACCAAAATATCTCCAAAATGCTTAAAGTTTCCTTAGACGAGTTTGGTTTCTTCCTGGAAGCACACTTAAAGCTCCGCCCTGTAGAGTTTGCCATGGATGGAATTTACATCTGTGGCTCAGCACGCTGGCCCACAGATGTAACTGAAGGAATTTCTCAAGCCTATGCTGCTGCTTCAAAAGCAGCCGGTCCCTTGAGAATGGGCTATGTCAAGGCTGAGGCGATAAATGCATCGGTTAATGAGGATGAATGCTCAGGCTGTGGAATTTGCGAACTTTTGTGTCCCTTTCAAGCTATCGAGCTTCAGCCTAGAGATGGTAAGAGGGTAGCCCATGTCAATGAAGCAGTATGCAAGGGTTGTGGCACCTGCGGTGCTGCCTGCCCTTCAGGAGCTATCACCATGCACCACTTCACTGATGAGCAAATTCTCGCTCAGGTAGAAGCTTTATTTAGCTAAGTGTATTGAGATGGAGTTCACCAAATGTTTCGGATTATTTCTAGAGAAACTTTAGCGGCGAAAATTCATCTGTTCAAAATCGAAGCACCGGCAATTGCTAGGAAAGCACAGCCGGGGCAATTTGTTGTCATCAGGATTGATGAAAGGGGCGAGCGTATTCCTCTGACGCTTGCTGACTGGAATGGGAAGGAAGGCAGTGTTACCCTGGTGTTTCTGGAAGCGGGAGCGACAACCTTCAGGCTGGCGTTGCTGAAAGCCGGTGACTCCATTGCCGACTTTGTTGGTCCCCTTGGTGTACCATCGCATATTGACAAATTTGGTACTATAGTCTGTGTGGCGGGAGGGGTTGGTGCTGCGTCAATAACGCCTATTGCCAAAGCACTGAAGGAGAAGGGAAACAAGATTATCTCCATTTTGGGGGCACGGAGCAAGAACTTGCTCTTCTGGGAAGATAAACTACGCAGTGTCAGCCACCAGCTAATAGTTACCACCGATGATGGCACTTATGGTCGCAAAGGGGTAGTAACTGAGCCACTGAAGGAGCTGCTTGAGAGTGAGGAGAAGGTTGACCGAGTCATTGCCATTGGCCCGACCATCATGATGAAGTTCTGTGCCCTGACCACCCAGCCTTTCGGGGTGAAAACTATTGTTAGCCTGAATCCAATAATGGTTGATGGCACCGGGATGTGTGGCTGCTGCCGTGTATCCGTTGGTGGCGTAACCAGGTTTACCTGCGTGGATGGGCCTGATTTTGACGGGCATCAGGTGGACTGGGACCTGCTCTCGGCCCGGCAGCGTACTTATCTGGATGAGGAAAAACGCTCTTTTGAGCATTGGCAGGCTCAGGTGGGCAAGCGTTGTTGAATGGAGGTCTGAGCAACATACATGGCTAAGGTGAATCTCAACAGAGAGCCAATGACAAAGCAGGACCCCGAGACGCGGGGTAAAAACTTTAACGAGGTTGCCTTGGGTTACAGCGACGAGCAGGCTAAAGCCGAGGCAAGCCGTTGTCTCCAGTGTCCCAAACATCCCTGTACTGAGGGCTGCCCGGTGGAGATAGATATCCCTGGTTTTATCAAGGCTATCTTTGATGAGAATATGCCCGAAGCGGTAAGGATACTCAAGGATAAGAACAGCCTGCCCGGCATCTGCGGCCGAGTCTGCCCGCAAGAGACACAGTGTGAACAGGCATGCTCGTTAGCTAAGAAAGGAGCACCCAGTGCCATCGGACGCCTGGAGCGTTACGTGGCTGATTGGGAGCGGGCTAATAGGGGAGCGCTGAACCCGAAGGCAGAGCCGCCCAAACCAACTGGTAAACGGGTGGCTGTAGTCGGCTCTGGGCCAGCCGGACTGGTTGCCGCTGCCGATTTAGCCAAGCTCGGCCATAGCGTTACTCTTTTTGAGGCATTGCATGTGGCTGGCGGGGTGCTGATGTATGGCATCCCCCAGTTCAGGCTACCCAAAGAAATTGTGCAGGCTGAGGTTGCCTACGTCGCTTCCCTGGGGGTGAAGGTTGAGCTGGATTCGGTGGTGGGAAAGGTAGTGACGCTGACTGAATTACTGAAGAGCGGCTACCATGCTATTTTCCTGGGTACTGGTGCCGGAGCACCCATGTTCATGGACATTCCCGGCGAGAACTTAAATGGCATCTATTCAGCGAATGAGTTCCTGACCCGGGTTAATCTGATGAAGGCATACCAGTTTCCTGAATACGATACTCCGGTGTTGGTGGGCAGAAGGGTGGCAGTGATTGGTGGTGGTAATGTGGCTATGGACTCAGCCCGGTGTGCCCTCCGACTTGGTGCTGACGAGGTTTACATTATCTACCGTCGCTCAGAGGTAGAGATGCCTGCCCGCCGTGAGGAAGTTGAGAATGCCCAGGAGGAGGGAATCCAGTTCAAGCTGCTGACCAACCCAAAGAGATATATCGGCAATGAGTCGAACTGGGTAGTTGGTATAGAGTGTTACGAGATGGGGCTGGGTGAGCCTGATGAGAGCGGTCGGCGGCGCCCCATTGCCAAAGAGGGAAGTGAGTTTATCCTGGAT
>Ga0209979_1001626_pt1 | contig 23897 bp, 16 predicted proteins | sample AnhtaG_FD_183114 | JGI IMG/M metagenome (GOLD analysis project Ga0209979, IMG submission 183114) | Deep subsurface microbial communities from Anholt, Denmark to uncover new lineages of life (NeLLi) - Anholt_01485 metaG (SPAdes) (version 2) | ecosystem: Environmental > Aquatic > Marine > Oceanic...
GGAGTGCTCAGTTCTCGGCATGCAATCCACTCATTCCGACTTAGGTTGCTGTATACAGACGCCCATATCTTTATCTTCGTACTGCCATATATCTTGTTTAAGGTCGTAACGAGTCACCCTTCGGCCAGAGCCACCCGATCAGAATATCCATTGTGATTCTCCTTTTACTTCTTAATTTGGGCAGCTATATTACAGGTAGTGCTGCCGGCTGCGGTTTGACTAAGTTCATTGGCATAATCTACATCTATGCGGAGCATTTTGGCAATGTGAATTATGCTGATGTGACGCTACTTAGCCTTGTGCGGTTTGGAGCACGAGACTAAAGAAATATAACGATTTCAAGGTGAGGCATGATAATCAAATGGACATACTAAATACAGTGCTTGACAAGCAGACCGGCCTGTTTCCAACCGGAGCGGTGATAATCATAGTAGTGCTGCTATTGTTGGCTGTTCGGTACGCATTGAACAAACGATATGCTGGGACGCCAGGTCATCAGTTTCGACTCCAGCTTATCATTCTGATACTCTCATTCGTTGGGTTGCTGGTGGTGATTCTCACCCTTCCGGTATCTGAAACGACAATTGGGCAGCTACTTGGTCTAATAGGGATACTTCTTAGCGCCGTGATTGCTCTTTCCGCTATGACTTTCGTAGGCAATATCATGGCTGGCCTCATGCTGCGAGCAATCAAGAATTTCCGTCCGGGAGACTTCGTGCGAGTAGGCGATCACTTCGGACGCGTTTCTGAAAGAGGCCTCTTCCACATTGAAATTCAAACCGAGGATCGGGATCTTACAACGCTGCCCAACCAATATCTCGTAACTAACCCGGTGAAGGTAATTCGATCATCTGGCACCCTGGTAACGGCAGATGTGTCGCTAGGGTACGATGTGTCTCGTGTTGTAGTGGAACGCGCTCTGCTTGAGGCTGCGGCTGACACAGAACTCAAGGAACCTTTTGTTTATATCATGGAACTGGGCGATTTTTCAGTTACCTACCGTATAGCTGGCCTGTTGACTGAGGTGAAGAGTCTGTTGTCCACACGTTCAAGGTTACAGGAGATGATGCTTGATCGGTTGCACGAGGCAGGAATTGAGATCGTCTCACCTAACTTCATGAACCAGCGAGTCTTGGACAAGGATGTGCGGTTTGTTGCCAAGCCAGCACCAAAAAAGGCAGCCGCGGAACCTATGAAACCACCGCCGGAAGCTGTAGTTTTCGACAAGGCCGACGAGGCTGAGTCGTTGGAGAAACTGCGGGAGCGTCAGCAGGAGTTACACAAAGAACTTAACGAGCTGAAATCTACTCTGGCTGAAGCGCCTGATGATACCTCTCGACACTCGATTAAGGAGAAAATCGAGTGGACAAAAGCTCGTTTGGAGCGTTTGACCGACTACATTGCTAAACGTGAACAGGAGGGAAAATGAGATGACCTCTCTCACCTGGATAGGAATCTGTATTTGCGTGATCCACTCTGGTATGTTCTCCGGTTTGAATCTTGCCCTATTCGGCGTCACCAGGCTTCGATTGGAGGTAGAAGTTGCCGTCGGTAACAAAGCTGCCGAAAAAGTCCTATGGTTGCGGCAAGACTCTCACTTCCTGCTGACAACCATCCTGTGGGGGAATGTCGCATTCAACACATTGCTTGCCCTCCTGGCCAACTCAGTGCTTGCAGGAGTGTATGCCTTTATCTTCTCCACATTCATAATCACATTAATAGGCGAGATAATACCTCAAGCCTATTTCTCCCGCCACGCGCTTCGAATGGCTTCACTGCTGTCGCCAGCATTGCGATTCTACCAGTTTGTTCTTTACCCAGTAGCTAGACCAACCGCGTTGCTTCTGGACAAGTGGCTTGACAGAGAAGGGATTCAGTTCTTCCGCGAACATCAATTTCGTGAGGTGATTAAGCAGCACATCGAAGCCGACGAGGTGGACATTGATCGCTTGGAGGGTCTTGGGGCGCTGAATTTTTTGGCGCTTGATGACTTGGCAGTTTCGCGCGAGGGTGAACCAATTGAGCCTAACAGTACAATCTCTCTACCACTGGATAGAGGTCTGCCCAAATTCCCCCAAATAACACGATCGCCAACTGACCCTTTTCTTCAGAGCATACAGAAATCGCGCAAAAAATGGGTGGTCATAGTTGATAGTTTCGACAGACCTCAACTTGTTCTTAATGCTGACGGTTTCCTTAGGGCGGCACTTTTCCAGTCAGGCCCCTGTTACCCTTTCATCTATTGCCATCGCCCAATTGTAGTCTATGATGAGAATACGCCGCTGGGAGAGATTATTCCTAAGCTTAAGGTGGAAGCTCAGAATACAGAGGATGATGTCATCGATAAGGACATAATACTTGTCTGGGGTGAAAAAAAACGCGTCATTACGGGTGCAGATATTCTGGGTCGTCTGCTAAGAGGAATAGTCAGGCACCATGATAACGAGTCAGAGCGGTAGCACCCTGCGTTACTCTTGTCGGATAGGTAATCGACATCTTAGAGCGGATCGCTGTTTGTTATCGACAGAAAAGGTGATATGCTGAAACGTGCTTCGATTTCAAGACCACTTTGGAAAGGAAAATGACATGCATATTATTCGTTTGGGGCTAATGATTTCCGCAAGTCTTGCTTTAATCGGGGTGCCTACTGCCAGTTCAGCTGGCTCCTCGTCCTCCGGAAAAAGCGTTGGTGCCCGAGCCGGATTTGGCATCGATCCGGACCAATTTGTAATTGGAGTCCAGGCGGTTCTCGGTCGTACTATGAAAATTGCCCGAATTGCGCCCAGCGTAGATATAGGATTCGGCGATGATGTCACCGTACTTGCTTTCAATCTCGATGCACGCTTGTTTCTCACTCCCCCAGGCACTGCAACTGCTTTCTACTGTGGTATCGGGCCTACAATCGCAGTCTTTGATCCTAAGGATGGAGTTGGCGACACAGAAATCGGATTGTCAGTTGCACCGGGCCTTCGTTTTCCACTGGGCAGTAAGCACGCTTACAATGCAGAGGTCAGGTTTGGCATAGGGGATGTCCCCGATCTCAAGATCATGGTCGGTGTTCTTTTTGGGGGAGGCAGTAAGGGGCAAAAAGCTGGTCGCTAATTGCGCCGTTGGCTTGAAACTTTATATGCAGGTTGGCCCGGAGATTGGGCAGGCTTGACACTGGAGTAACTCCAAGAAATCAGGAGGATAGCGCATGACATTGTATATCAAAAAGGCCAAAAAGAAACTTGGGCTTAAACCGGGTAGTGTCGTCTATGTTGGCGAAAAGCGTGTTGAGAAAGTCACCGTTGACGTTATTGACTACACTGAATCCGATTTTGAGGAAAAACGTGTCGATAACATAGAGGAGTGCTTCCCGTTCAAAGAAAGCCCCACGATGAGCTGGATCAACATTACCGGAATTCATGAAACCGACATTGTTGAAAAAATTGGCAAGCACTTTGACATGCATCCCCTCGTCCTTGAGGATATTGTCAACACCGGCCAACGCCCAAAGATGGAAGATACCGGTGAGTATATCTTTGTTGTTCTCAAGATGCTCTATAAGGCTGATGAGGATGGCGAGCTTGCGGCCGAACAGGTCAGTATTCTCTTTGGCAAAAACTGGGTCATAACCTTTCAGGAAAAGCCCCAGGACGTCTTTGAGCTCGTCAGGCAAAGAATCAAACGCTCCGTGCCGCGAGTTCGCTTCATGACGGCTGATTACCTCGCTTATACGCTGATCGACGCCGCGGTCGACCATTACTTTCTGGCGCTGGAGGATGTTGGAGAGCGGATAGAGGCACTTGAGGACGAGATTGCCAACAGCCCCAAACCGGAAAGCCTTGCGACTATTCGGGACCTTAAAAAGCAACTGATTTTCATGCGTAAAGCGGTCTGGCCGCTCCGCGAAGTCATTGGAGGACTGGAGCGGACCGAGTCCAAATTGATCAAGGATTCTACTGAGCCGTACATCAGAGACCTGTATGAACACACGATCCAGGTAATCGACACAGTCGAAACGTTCCGCGACATGGTGTCGGGTTTGCTGGATCTATATCATACGGGTGTCAGTAATCATATGAACGAAGTGATGAAAGTTTTGACCATCATCGCTACGATATTCATCCCGCTGGGCTTTTTGGCCGGTGTGTACGGAATGAACTTTGATACCGGCGCAAGCCCGTTTAACTTACCTGAGTTAGGCTTCCGATTTGGTTACCCAATGTTCTGGGGTGCGGTGGTAATAGTGGCGAGCGGTCTGCTCTGGTTCTTCCGTCGCAAGAACTGGCTGTAGTCTTATTGCTCGCCGATTATATCCTTCCTATATTTGTATGGCTGGTCAAAGGACATCTTAAGGCATGTGCGCAGGATTGATTGCGAGAAGTTAAAAAGTGAAAAAACGGGTTTTCAAGGTTATTGGCATTACTGCTCTATTGGCGTTCGCGCTTATCGCAGTCACCTTTCTTGTTCTCACTACTAGTCTGGGCGAAAATCTGTTTCGCGGCTGGCTTGAAGGACAAATAAGCGAGTACGTTGGAGGCTCTGCCGAGATTGGCACCCTTGAGACCAATCTATTCTCACGGCTACAACTTCAGAACGTCCTGGTAAGGCTGGCAAAAGGAACTACGTGTGATACGCTCGTGCAGATCGGCCATCTTAGGCTGGATTACGCCCTTTGGGACCTTGTCGGAAAAGAAATCGTTCTTAAAGCACTGACTCTGGATACCATCGAGATTTGCCTGGAGCGCGACAGTACCGGGCACTTCGGCATTGTTGCTATTGACATGCCACCGAAAGACTCATCTCTCCAAGAAGAACCGGAGTTTCGCTTGAAAGTTGGTCAGGTATCGGTCGAGTCAGCTAATGTGCGCTACTACGATGCATCTCTCCTGTTTCTGACCCGGCTTGTTAATGGCCGCATTTCCGTAAAGAGTGATCAACAGAATATCTATGCATTTAATATCAACATTGAAAAAGCAAATGCGGAATATGATGCTTTGCCGCTGCCAATAGTGGATGTCCGTTGTTCGGGGAGCTGGAGTGGTACGAAACTGGCAGTTGAATCCCTGTCGGCAAACCTTGCTGAGCTTCAATGTCTTGCCGAAGGAACTCTATCACAAGGAGATTCTACCTGGATTTCAGGTGAGTTGACTGTTTCAGGTAATCCCTCGGCGCTTATAGAAACACTGCGGTCACGATATGATTTGCCGGCACTACAGGTTGATAGTGGACTTTTCCTGCACGCCACGGTGAGCGGACCGCTGGAGTCTCCGATAATCAGAGCGGAGCTCTCCCTGCCTCGAGTGACTGCGAATGAGATCTCCGTGGAATCTTGCTACGTCTCAGGATACCTTTCCGTTGACACATTGACTATCGACACGCTGTCTTTTGACTGCTTTGGCGGATTGGTTGCTGGAAAAGGTACTGTAATGCTCGACATTACACTTGCCGCCAGTCTTGCACTGACGGTTTCAAGAATACACGTCGCCGATATCTGGACGGCAATGTACCGTGACGACTCTCCGTACAAAGGTGTTCTCGACGGGGAACTGTCGGTAACAGGAAAGGGAACGGATCCAACCGACTGGCGAATTGGATCTGAGTTCATTGTAAGTGCGTTTCACTGTCAAAACAAGACTATCCCTGATCTACAATTTACACTCAGCTATGAGGAAGGAACCGGGAAGCTGAACCTACGCCAGGGCGAGACCATGCTGCGAGCTAACTTAAGAGTACAGGATAGTCTCATTGACGGTTCTTTCAATCTCGATGTTCCTGAAATCGCACCGTTGACAGGCCTCTTCAATCAGCCTGAACTCACTGGACAGGTGTCCGCCGCAGGAACGTTAAGTGGTCATCTTGAGAATCCGACTCTCTCTTCTGTGATCACCTGCCGGAATCTGCACTATGACCGTTTCCCCATTGACAGTATTCACGCACAATTACGCTACGAGGACAGCGCTCTATTCATCGATACGGGTTATGCTTTCGGAATACTGAAGGTAGCTGACTCTTCACAGGCACCATTCGATCTTGAATCTATCTCCGGAACCCTCTCATATATTATTGCCCTGAGTGGCAGGTTGGACAGTCTGAGTGGCCAGGTAAATGCCAAAGCCAGATCACTACGCTATCAGGAGTACCGTGTGGATTCAGCAGCAGTCTCCGCGTCCATTAATGGCCATCATGTACAGCTTGCATTCCTGGATGTCTATTACGGACATCTTCGCTTGAGTACCGACGGAGAATTTGATCTGACTGCGAATGAGGGGGAAATGGAGGCAAACCTTTGGGAGCAAGCTGAGAATGGTATTGATTCTGGATATGACTCAATAACTGTTGGGAGCCGGTGGATCAGTGCAGGTCAGGTTTCCGCACTGTTTCAACTTCTACCTGATAGGCAGGTTGCCATTGATGCTAGCGGCATTGGGTTGCGGATAGGCTCACTGCTCCGGTCGATGCTTGATACGCTTCGTATTGATGGTGAGTTAGGTTTTGATTTGGCATTCACGGGCAATCTAATCAACCCGTTTGGAGAGCTGTCAGCAGTTGTTCGATCTATTGAGTTGCCAGAGGCATCTTTAGATTCTCTCTCAGTTTCTGTTTCACTACTCGCCGACATGTTACGTGTAAATGATGTCGAGCTTTATGCCTACCACCAAAAACTGGTGGCACAAGCAGTATTATGGCTTGAGAGAGATCAAGATAGTAGTTTGATGTTCTCTGACGAAAGCCGGTTTGAAGGATCTGTTAACATTAACAACTTCGACCTGGCTGTTTTTTCACCCTTTCTAACTCCAGGGGGTGAACTTTCGGGTATGGGCTCAGCGAAGCTAAATTGGGATGGTAAGCTGTCATATCCATCTGCCCAGGGATACTTTAATATATTCGATGCCAGGTACCAGGCAGATTCAGCTTCGGTTCCAATTAACGGGATTGATGTGCGGCTGACACTTCGGGATTCACTTATCTCGATCGACACCGCCATGGCAGTGATTGAGGATTTTCCGATATATTTGAACGGCTCTGCCATTGTCAATAGGGAAAACCATCTGACTATTGACCTGTCAGCAACTTTGGCTGACATTGGCTCTATAGTGGCAAATGGAACCATTTCTTCTGATTCAATTAATCTCAAAGCCGGATCAGACGGGTTTCAACTGGGAGTGCTGAGGCCTTTCTTGAAAGATGCGGATTCGCTCGATGGTACTTTAACCTGCGATCTTAGGATTAGCGGATCCACGGACAATCCTGAAGTGGTCGGTAGGGTCAACATTGACGACCTGGGACTAATCTCACAAGAATACTACACAACACTCCGTAACGGTTGCGGACGAGCACGGTTTGACGCCTATCAGATAGTCCTTGATTCTTTAACCGGCAACGTGAATGGCGGCACGGTTCTGCTAGCTGGAAACGTCACTCTTGACCAGAAGCAAATCACGGACATTAATATTCATTTATACACGAGTCGCTTGCTATTTAGTGACCCAAAGATATTCTTGCTGCAAATCGATACGTCACACATTGCCTACGGTCGACGTGCGGGCAACTACGTGATCAGTGGTGATATTCACCTTGGCGAGAGCCGTCTGACGGTACGATTCCGTCCCCAGGCCATACTTCCCTGGGCGCAATCGGTGGAGACGGTTGAATGGGAGTTACCCACAATGCTGGAGCAGACCAAACTTGATGTCCGTATCAGAGAAAGCGACCAGCTCTGGATAGACAACAACCTGGCCCGTATCCGGATGCACGCTGAGCTGGGCGTTATCGGATCGCCCATTCGTCCTAACCTCAGTGGTATGGTCAGCATAGAGGAAGGCTATCTGCTCTATCTAGACAGGCGCTTTAAGGTTAGTCAGGGATCAGTCTACTTCAGCGATCCCGTCCGATTTAACCCAGATATTCTTCTACGTGCCGCCACTCAGGTCACGAGCTATCAGCGCCTGGCGGCCACCAAATACGTCATCACCATTCAGGCAGAGGGCCCTTTGGATCAATTGAAAGTGGATATTGTTTCTGAGCCGCCGTTGGACAAACCGGATATTGTAGCGTTGTTAACACTTGGGGCTACCCGAACCCAGTTGGGCGGCAAGGATACGGAAGGCAAAAAAGGTGGAGTCAAAGAGGTTCTGTTGGATCGAGCCGCCATGCTCTCCAGCCAACGTGTCTCAGGATACGTATCGAGTAAAGTAGGGACCTTCTTTGGATTCGATGAATTTACGGTTGAAGGAAATCTGTTTCAGTTTGATGACTCATGGGGGCCGCAACTTGTGGCGTCACGTCGACTCTCCGAACGGGTCGAACTCACATACACGACGACCGTTGGGCGACTGAATGATCAGGGTGTTCGTCTCGGCTACCGTCTCACCCCACGTCTCTCTTTGCAGGGCCAAACCGATCGCTACGGAAGATCGCTGCTCGATCTCAAGTACGGATTCAGGTTCAGATGAGACGGCTGATTTGCATCCTTTTATCTTTGGCGGTCTGCTCACTTGGCAGCATTACTGTCGCCGATACCGGGGACAAAAAAAAGTTGAAAGTTTCCAAGGTCACCTTCGAGGACAACAATGCCTTTAATGATGATCGATTGGAGGGTCTTATGCTGACCCGGTCTTCACGGTTTCTGTCCCGGTCCTACTACTATCCGGAAGTCTTCGCCGACGACATTGATAACTTGATGGCCTTTTACCGACAAAACGGTTACCTCGAAGCTCAGGTCGTTGATACTCTTGTATATACTGACACTGTCGAGCAATCTGTGGAAATAACTATCCGTATGGACGAGGGAGAACTTACTCGCGTCGAAGGTGTGACTATCTTTGGAAACCAGTTTTTTGCTGATTCCGTTCTACGTCCTCACATTAAGCTCCAAAACGGAGATCCATTGCTCAGACGAGCCATTCAGGATGGCGTTTTGTCAATACTAAACCTCTACGCCGAAAACGGCTTTATCGACGCCTCAGTTACACCGAATGTCCAGGTGAATCAAGAAGTGCATCTGGCAGTGATAGATATTGTCATTGGAGAACGCTCCCAGGCGAAGATTGATAGCATCCACATACAGGGCCTGCAAAAGACCAAACGGTACGTTGTCACCCGCGAGCTTTCGTTTCGACCGGTGGAAATCATAAAGTATTCACGATTGTTGGGGTCACAGCGCCGCCTGTACCTGACCGGCCTTTTCGAGAGCGTCTTTGTTCGTCCAATTCTATCTTCTAGTGGCGACTCCACAGCTAAAAACGTCTTGATTGAATTGAAAGAGAAGCCCTCCAGTGAGTTTGGCATCATGATTGGTTATGGGTCAATTGAAAAAATCCGCAGCCGTATCGAGCTTACCACGTCAAACCTGGCCGGGACTGCCCGTCAGATCGGAACGGCTCTTGAGGCCAACTTTATTGGACAAGGCATCAGTGGCTCCTTCACGGAACCGTGGACTTTTGGGACACGTTGGCGAACAGACATCAACATCTTTCTGCAATTCCGACAGGAGCCGGGGTATAAAACGCAAACACTCGGTTCCCGTGTGACCCTAGGACGGAGATTAGGATTTCATACGACGGTTGCAGCGAGCTACCGCTTCGAAAATACCGACCTCACTGAAGTGACAGCATTGGCGTATCCTAAAGACCTGGATCCTCACGTGCGTAGTCTTTCTCTGTCAATCACTCATGACACCCGTGATAACTTATTTGACACACAATCGGGTACGTACATCGACTGGACAAACGAACTGGCCGGTAGCTTCCTGCAAGGATCAAATACGTTCGCGCGGTCAATAGTCACGTTGAAGGTTTTCAAACCGATTGGTGGAGAGTCTGTTGTAGGGTCGTCTTTCGAAATCGGTTGGATGGATTTTTTCGGTGCGTCCGAGGAAATCCCGCTTAACGAGCGCTTTTACACCGGTGGGCCGACCTCTCTGAGAGGTTTCGGATACCAGCTCGTCGGTCCACTCGACGAAAACGGCAAACCCCTGGGGGGGCAATTCAAAATCGTCTGGAATCTTTTCGAGTTAAGAAAAGCGATTTACAAACTACTGGGTTCTGCCGCCTTTATTGACATTGGCAATGTCTGGACGGATATCAACGCTTTCCGCATAGGAGACTTACGACCATCGGTAGGGATCGGTCTACGGATCAACTCCCCGATAGGGATAGTCCGCCTTGATTACGGTGTAAATGTCGACCGAAAGGAAACGGAAAGCCAAGGGAAGCTCTTTCTCAGCATGGGGCAGGCATTTTGAGATCGAGACGTAAGCGTGTAAATAATAAAACCACCTGGAGGTGATTATGAATGTACAAGAAGTAGTACAGCAGGGAACGGCATGGTTGTTCACAGGCGGCCTGCGAATTCTCGTTATTATTGCGCTGATGCTTGTCGCTTTACGCTTAGCCAAGGTCTTTTCAAAGAGGATGTTTGGGATTTTCTTGAAAAAAGACGTGGAAAGTGAAGCGCGCAAGCGTGCAAGAACATTGGGCTCGCTGTTTCGTTATGTTATGGTAGTCACAATACTCATTACAGCCTTCGTAATGGTTCTGGGAGAGCTTGGAATCAAGATTGGTCCTATTTTGGCGGCAGCAGGAGTGGTAGGCCTCGCCATTGGGTTTGGCTCGCAGCATTTAGTGGAGGATATAATTAGCGGTTTTTTTATCCTACTTGATGATGAAATTCGCGTGGGTGATTATATTCAGACGGCGGACAAAGGCAGGATAGTGGAGCGTGTTAACCTTCGCATGACGGTTCTCAGGGACTTCAGTGGGAATGTTCACTACATTCGAAATGGCCGGGTTGACATCGTTACCAACATGACCAAGGAGTATTCCCGATATGTCTATGATATCGGGGTAGCATACAGGGAAGATGTTGACGAAGTATTTGAGATCATTAGGCAAGTTGATGAAAAAATGCGTGAGGATCCTGAATACGGACAGTATATCCTTGAACCGATTGAAGTGATGGGGCTCGATCGATTTGCAGACTCCGCTCTAATAATCAAGGCTCGCACTAAGACTAAACCGATCAAACAATGGCGGGTGGCGCGTGAGTTCAACCGGTGTCTGAAGAAGGCGTTCGTTGAAAAAAACATTGAGATTCCGTTCCCGCATGTTACCTTCTATGCCGGTCAAGACAAACAAGGTCAAGCGGCGCCTTTGCATGTTGTCATGGATAGTGGCGGGACTAACTAAGCCAGCAGGAGTGTTGAAGCATGTTGTCGATTAAGAGGAATCTAACAGCCGGGCTTCTGGCTGCTATCCCTCTCTGGGTGACATGGTTGGTCATTGCATTTGTCCTGGGCCTGGCGATTAATCTGGTGAGGCCTTTTATCGAATGGATGGTCGCTTTGGCTCAGCCGGAATCTCCAAGGTTGGTGGAAGTACTAAGCTCGTCCGCATTCCAGAATCTGGTTTCCATATTGGTGGCGTTAATCTTCTTGTATTGGCTTGGATGGCTGACCAACAATTTCTTGGGACGTAGACTTATGATGGTATTCGATACCGTCCTGGAAAAGATGCCGTTTGTCGGTAAGGTGTATGGAGGTACAAAGCGAGTCATTAAGGCGTTTCAATCGAAGCCGGAGAAAGCTCAGCAAGTGGTCTTGATCGAATATCCCCACCCCGGCATGAAGACAGTCGGGTTGGTTACCAGAGCTCTCACTGATACAACCTCGGGTCAATCACTACTCGCCGTATACGTTCCCACCACACCGAATCCGACATCCGGTTTTCTGGAGATCGTACCAGCAGGATCAGTGACGCCGACTGATTGGAGTGTCAACGATGCCTTGGCGTTCGTAGTTTCTGGGGGTTTGGTGGGACCCGATGCGGTTGCATACGAACCTCATGAACAGCCTAGGTCAGAGATCTGAGGATCATGATTCTCGTACGGCAAAATGATAATGTCAGGCGATTGTTGTTAAAGGGATAAGAGCGTGTTAATTGTATTCCAGTACGGACAAAGCTGTCGGAGAATGATTCCGCAAATTCAGTGTGAATGGAGTGTAGAATAGATGGCCAAGATATCATTTTTAGGAGCAACCGGTACCGTCACAGGCTCGCGCTTTTTGCTAAACGTTGACGGACTACATCTACTGATAGATTGTGGTCTTTTTCAAGGACCCAAGGAAAACCGTCTCCGCAATTGGGAAAGGTTTCCCGTTGATCCGTCTTCAATCAATAGAGTACTTCTGACTCATGCACATATTGACCACGCCGGATACCTACCCCGCTTTTGCAAGCAGGGATTCTCAGGACCAATACACTGCACGCGACCCACTGCCGATCTCTGCCGAATTCTTCTCTTAGACAGTGCCAACATACAGGAGGAAGATGCCCGCTGGGCTAACAAGAAAGGATTCTCGAAACACAAGCCGGCCCTACCGCTATTCACAACGCGAGATGCCGAGCAAGCTTTGCGCCGTTTTGATCCGGTTCACTATGGAGAGCAACTGGACTTATCCGACGGTGTCAGGGTTAAGTTTAAAGATGCCGGTCACTTGCTGGGATCATCATTTGTTGATATTAGAACCGTCAAGGGTAAGCGAAGGAGAAAGATCGTGTTTTGCGGAGACCTTGGCCGGCCTTCCCGTGCTTTACTACGAGATCCGGTTCAGGTGTATGACATCGATTATCTGGTGCTCGAGTCAACCTACGGCGACCGGCTACATAACGACGGATCGTTTCGCGAGGATCTAGTTCGCGTTGTTCACGAGAGCATAGAACGGGGAGGGGTTTTAGTTATTCCATCCTTTGCAGTGGGTCGCACGCAGACGTTGCTTTACGTCCTGCGTCAACTGGAGGAAAAAGGAGACATCCCAGTATTGACGATCTACGTTGATTCGCCTATGGCTCTTGACGCCCTTGACATATATGAACGGCGTATAAAAGACCAGAATCTGGCCAGTCGGACCTTGACTATAAAGGGCAAGAGGATTTTCAGACCTCAGAAGCTCTGCCTGTGCGACACCCGAGAGCAGTCTAAGGCGATCAGCAACGTTGAGAGCCGTGCTATTATCATAGCTTCTAGTGGCATGGTTACAGGAGGAAGGGTTCTTCACCACCTGGTTCAACGTTTACCGGATCCTCGCAACACGATCCTTTTTGTCGGTTATCAAGCTGAAGGAACCCGGGGCCGTGCCCTCATTAATAATGAGCCAAGTGTAAAAATACACGGGAGAAATATACCGGTAAAGGCAAAGATCGAGAATCTCACTGGGCTTTCAGGTCATGCCGACTACGATGAGACTCTGGCATGGCTTATGGGGCTAAACCGTTCGCCGGAGAAGATATTTATCGTGCACGGCGAGCCAGAGTCCTCAGATTCGCTGGCTGAGAAAATAAGGAGTCAGTTCGGTTGGGACGTCATTGTCCCTGAGCTGAGCGAGGAGTTCGAGATTGAGTTATGACAACGAGAAGGTTGTCTCTGAGTGTTCTGAGTTAATTGTTGCGTTTGCTGATGAGAGCGATGTTTGGCGATAGCATGGAACGTACCGAAACCCTGAGACCAATCCAGCGTCTGACACGGCCACTGTTGCGCTTCCTGCACGTGGAGTCCATGAGCGGAGTGGTGTTGTTAGTATTCACAGCAGCCGCCATAGTCGCTGCCAACTCGCCTGTGGCAGAGGTCTACATGCGATTCTGGAATACATATCTTACACTTGGAGCCGGCCGATTCTCCTTGTCGTATCCGTTATGGTACTGGGTCAATGATGGACTGATGACGGTGTTCTTCTTTCTCGTTGGTCTCGAAATCAAACGCGAGCTGGTAGCTGGCGAACTGCGAGATTTTCGTCGCGTGATAGCTCCATTGGCTGCGGCAGCGGGAGGTGCCATCACACCCGCTCTCATTTTTCTTCTTCTACAGCACGGCGAAGCTGGCCAGAGTGGCTGGGCCATTCCGATGGCTACCGATATCGCATTCGTCGTCGGTGCTCTGGCCTTATTAGGAAAGCGCGTGCCACATGGGCTGAAAGTGTTCTTGCTAACTCTTGCTATAGTAGACGATATCATCGCGGTTCTGGTAATTGCGTTATTCTATTCTAGCCAGATCAAGCTAGCTTGGCTGGCGGCAGCTGTAGCCGGGACTTTGGCTGTAGTTGCCATGAACCGGTTGGGAATACGGACAGTGGCGGGTTATTTACTCGCTGGTGCTGTCATTTGGCTGTTCACCCTCAAGTCTGGCATTCATCCCACCATTTCAGGTGTGGTTTTGGGGCTACTCACCCCTGCCATGCCGTTAATCTCCCGTGAGACCCTGAGAAGTACCTTGGACGAGGCAATCGTTACCATCGGCGCGGGAACAGGTGCCAACGGAAGCGTGAGATTGCGAGACGTGGTTGAAAAGGTCGATTTCGTATCGCGCGAGGCAATCTCGCCCTTGGAAAGATTTGAGACGGAAATCCACCCGTGGACGGCATTCGTAATCATGCCTGTTTTTGCCTTGGCTAATGCTGGTGTGACCTTTTCTTTTGAATCAGTAACCTCGCCGATTGCGACTGCAGTGGCAGTGGCCCTATTAGTTGGCAAGCCCCTGGGGATAGTGCTCAGCCTTCTGATTGTCGTGAAGTCAGGTGTCGGTATCGTGCCCGGAGGGGCCAGTTGGAAGGCTATTGTGGGGGCAGGATGCTTAGCAGGTATAGGATTCACGATGTCACTATTTGTTGCTTCCCTGAGTCTCGAAGGTGATCTTCTGGTTGAGGCTAAGACGGGAGTGCTCGCGGGATCAGCCCTGAGTTCCCTTATTGGCCTCAGTGTTCTGAGCATGTCACTGAGACGGATGAGATCCAGTGAAAATACGCAAGGAAACAGAGCGAACAGATCGTGAGACCTGAGACACTGCAATCCGCATACGGAGTATCGGTCATACTGTTTACGCTACTATTCGCTGTGCCACCCGCTCGCGCCTGCGAACCAGCATCGTTCTTTCTGTTTCGGGATGAAGCAAGAGTTCGCCTGGATTCGCTTAGTGCAGCTCCTGACCAAGACAATGCTATTGACCGACTGGTTCTTATGCACAATCTGGCATTTCATAGAGACAAGGAACAACGAGAACGTGCTGAAAAGTTTCTCGATAAGCAATTCCCCAAGAAAACACGATCGGCACTAATTCGGGCTTATATGGGTTCACTTAGGATGATAAAGGTTAGCCACCGAACAACCGGCAGCAAGGTGCTGCGAACCATCAACCCTTTGACAAAGTCGCCCCTCGCGGAGGCAAGAGAAGGATACCGTATGATCTCAGAGGCAGTTGAATCGGATTCCTCTAACACCCTACTTAGACTTTTGAGGGCGACCGCTGCTGCCGAAAGTGTCGAGCACCTGCACGAACTGTTCGACTCGTCCAAGATCGACCTGGAGTGGCTGGCACCTCGCACGGATCCATCGGATTCAGTGTATTTATTTCTCATCCATCTCAACTGGGCCAAATCCCACTACAAGCTGTTCAAAATGAACAGAGCTGAGTATGATCGCGTGGAAGCAGAGCGGCACGTTAAGGAAGCACTGGAATACTCATGCACGCCAGTCTATCGACAGTGGGCTAAGGAGTGGCGAGAAAGAATTCTCCGGGCGACAGAAATCGAATAGAGTAGTATGAGAACTACAGTTTCTGAGAAGCTGTCCAGAATGCATGCTGCACGATTAAGAATGCTTTAAGCACGAACATCTCGTCGCGGCAAGCAGGATCTGCGACATGCAGGGCTTAGATGAGGTGGAGAGTCTCTGGTGCTTTGGATGTTTACCTTTACGGCCTCCGCGTATGACCTGGTTCGCCTGCGCAACCTGTTGGCAGGAGCTGTTCCGTGATGACAGGGAGAAGTACGCCCGAGCGGCTACAACTGGCATTCACTAACGCTGAAATAGACAGACCGATCCCTCCTGTGAGCTGTTACCTGCTCTCTCCATAGGCCAATGGGACGCTAAATGAACGAAACCAAGGAAAACAACACCTCATAGATACGTTTTTCAACAAGCTCCTAGAGAACTGATGACTTCTGCTGTGCTCTTTTTCGTGGACTTTCACGAGTCCTGATGGTGGCCAAACTGTGACCATTCGTACAAAGATTTGGAGTGAGTTGCCGGTTCGAAACGAGACCCTACAGAACTCGTAATGTCTTGTGGTCCCCACAGTTAGACCCAGCTCGCTGAGGTTGATTAGACTACAAAGCTGCTCTCCAGAGAATTCATAGTTCGAAGTCAATCGACCCTTCTCCGCTTTTTCTTGCTGACCAGAAAAGCTCTTCCTTAATTGACAGCAGAATGAATGTAAAGGGTGGAAGTACGTACTTGATCGCACGCGAGCGAGCAAGACCCTTAACCCTCTGCAGCGAGACCCCATTAAAGAACATGATCTAAGTCACCGGAATCGAGATCATCGGCGTACGTGGCGGGTTTTCATCCGATACGGAACTGATACTCAGCGAGGAGCGAGGATGGGGGCCACTTGCCGGGTTGACACACACTCCGCTAACCTGCAACCAAACGGCAGGTTACGCGGCTGGATCGGAATGAGTCCCGGCTACTGACAAATGTTCTTGGGCTATGGGGTTCGAAAAGAGTATCAAAAAGCGGGCTAAACGGGACGATTATAGAACTTTTCAGCCAGTTGTGGACTACTTCAGGATGGCAGTCTGATAGTTACCATGACGGAGGTACAAATCGGGGGGCAATTCGCCAAATTGGGACACAGCTTGCCTGAATTTGCGCTGTTCGCTCCTGCTGCCTAACCACACACACAGGTCGATTTCGTTTCAGGTAGCCTACCACAAAGCAGTGAAGCTTTTCAGAGAAAACGGCCACCCCTGCGCCTGCAAAGGTGGCCGTTACGTTTTGACAGGGAATCTGCTACAGATTTCGGATTCTCTACTCTATCGGCCCGCAGATCGGCTCGGGGCCACCGAAGAAGATATAATCAACCAAATAGATCAAGTCCGCAACGTTTATCCCGCCTTGGCCATCTACGTTGGCCGCTTCCGGAACTGGCGGAGGCGGGCCGTCAAAGAACAGGTAGTCGACAATGTACGTCAAGTCCCCGACATTAGGATTGCCGCCGCTGCCGTCGACGTCGCCGCAGATATATGGGGCCTCTGTTATGGTAAATAAACCATCAGTTTCGTCATCCGAAGTGATATCTCCAGCGTAGGAGACTTCGATCTTGACTTTACAGCTATCTGAGGGCGTGTTTGGCACCCTCCAATCTATGTGGGAGGAATCTTGGATACCGCTGGTAATCAGATAAGGATATGTCTCGCCTCCGTCGGTTGAGTACCAGGCACTGACGGAATCCACCAAGACTGAATCGATGAGGCTCCACACAACAGGTTGGCTTTCCTCTCCTTCGAATTCTTCGCCACCGTTCGGACTTATTACGAAAACATGCGAAACATCAAGAGTGATCGGGACTACAAACGGGGTCGCATCGAGGTCATTGTTATCAATGATCAGATAGCCGACGTAGGTGCTGTCATCCAGCCCCGACGAGTTGAAGGTCAGTTGAATGATCGCACTGTCACCCGGAAATACAATCCCTGTGGTAGGTTCTTCGTCCAGCCACGTAAGATCAGCCCCGAGAAGAGCGTCACCTTCTGTACCGTGACCAGCCATAACCAAACCGCCAACTCCTTCCCGGATCGAGAATGTCAGCACTCCCGCAAAGCCGTTGTTGTGAATTATGAGGTTTCTGGTCGTTGCAGAATCCGGGAAAAGATTGACAGCAACTCGATCGGGGTCGACGCTTATGTCAGGATCAGAAGGCTCGATTGGGCCAGTCCGGTAAGGTATAAAATCGGCAGTGGGGGAATCCAGGTCGTCATCGTGGTCGTATATCGTCCCTGCTATTTCGGCTGAGTCGCTGTAACCCCACCAGTTGTTCTCAGCATTGATGACGGTTACATCGGGATCCTGGTAATCGCCAAGATACAGATTGAAAGTGCCGTTTCCGTAGATATCGTTATCATTTATGACTGCGGATGGGCCATCGTATGCTCCAATGTCTGTGGACCTCAAGTATACACCCATGCCTGCATTATTGATAATCCTGTTCAGGTTGATGTTTAGGTTGCATGGAGGATTTCCTGACCCGCTTTCACTTTTTATGCCGACATCATATTTGGTTATTGTATTTCCTGAAATGATTGTTTCGCAAGCGTTGGATAGATATATGCCATTCCCCTGGTCTATACTTGTGCCGGTCTGAATCAGAGTGTTATGTGTGATTTCACCTTCGCAGCTTACTGCCTGAATACCATATATTGCATGGTCCTGAATCCAATTGTTAGCAATGTTGAGGGCAGGAGAACATTCCGAACACCAAATCCCTTTAGTTCCATTGGTTATCGTGTTCCCCTGAATACTGGCTGGTCCCACCAAGGACACACAGTAGATCCCACTTCCCGTCATGTCCGAGATCTCATTCCCTTCAATGGTAGCTGATGTCCCAGCAGCTCCTCCTGCCACATATATGCCATCTTGCCCATCTGTAATGGTGTTGTTGGTAATCACCACAGTGGTCTGAACATTATTACCAGAAAGAACGATCCCTGTCGGGCAGTTGTTGAAGGTGTTATCTGTTATTACCGGAGTCGTGGAGTAAGACTGATTGGCGTGATAGTACAGGGCCGTGCGGTACGAGTTTTGGAAGCTACAGTCCCGTACCTCAGGGGCAGGGTTGACCTGGTTTATCCAGAGCATGTAGGGGTCATAATTATACTGCACACGACGTATACCCCCATACCAAAACTCGCAGTAGCGGAGCATACTTCCCGGACTGTTGATCCGAACGTAACCCCAGTTATTACTGGCAGGGCTGGTAGCACTTCCATCTCCATTACTGTCCCCGCCATGGCCATCATCATAGCTCGATGTAAATACTATAAGATCGTCACTTGTGCCAGCAGCATGCAATACCCCATCGACCGTTAATAATCGACGATACGTATCGCTCGATGTAACGGCGGCAAACTTAACCACCATACCCGGATCTATAGTTAAGGTTACACCAGAGGCTATAGTTACATCACCTGTGATAACATAAGGCAAGTTCCAGCCTTCAATATTACCCCAGGAACCGCTTGACGCGATTCCTCCACCCACCGCAATAGCTAAGAACGCATTGCCGCTCAACACATTGCCACTATAACTCGGAAAAGATGAACCAACCTGCTCAAAAGGATAGCCAGTATTACCGGTCAATGTATTAGCCTGTATCTGCGGCGAGCAGCTGACGCTACTGATCCCAATCGCATAACCTTCAACAGTATTACCGCTTATTACAGACGAAGGGGATATACTGGATAGCTCGATACCCTTTGCGTTACCGGTGTTCAGATTGTTACCCGTGATACTGGCTTCTGTCGTCTGAACATTGTTACCGGAAAGAACGATCCCTGTCGGGCAGTTGTTGAAGGTGTTATCTGTTATTACCGGAGTCGTGGAGTAAGACTGATTGGCGTGATAGTACAGGGCCGTGCGGTACGAGTTTTGGAAGCTACAGTCCCGTACCTCAGGGGCAGGGTTGACCTGGTTTATCCAGAGCATGTAGGGGTCATAATTATACTGCACACGACGTATACCCCCATACCAAAACTCGCAGTAGCGGAGCATACTTCCCGGACTGTTGATCCGAACGTAACCCCAGTTATTACTGGCAGGGCTGGTAGCACTTCCATCTCCATTACTATCCCCGCCATGACCATCATCAAAACTCGATGTAAATACTATAGGATCGTTGCTCGTACCTACAGCATACAATACTCCATCGACTGTCAATAACCGACGATAATCGTTGCTCGCTGTAACAGCAGCAAACTTAACCACCGTACCTGGATCTATAGTTAAGGTTACACCAGAGGGGATTGTGAGATCGCTGGTGACCACGTAGACATGATTTGCATCCCAGATCGTATTCTCGGACATGGTACCTCCGACATAGACCACGTTCGAAACGCCGCTGATAGCCTCATGGGCATTTATCCTGCCGTGACCCATGTATTGATCCCACCCTGGTGTGTCCTCAGAGGGTATTCCAACCTCGTCATCGGCGGAGCTTTCAATAGTATCTTGCACCTCATCAGAGCTGAAATCAGATCCCACGGAAAGAATTAGGGCTGCCAATCCCGCTACGTGCGGAGTGGCACTGGATGTTCCATTAAAGCGATTGAAGTAGTGTCCGGCAGCGTCTCCATCTGCGGGATTACCGGTATTATAGCCCCCGCTGCCCGAAATATCTGTTGTCCAGATATGCACGCCGGGAGCAACCAGGTCCAATTCCGCGCCATAATTACTTCCCCACCAGTTCTCTCCATCTTGGCTTGTTGGGCTTTTCCTTTCGTCCCATTCGTTTGTAGCTCCCACGGCGATAACTTCATCGTATCTTGCTGGGTAGAGGATAGAGTTCAAATCATCATTGCCGACCGCACAGGCAATCACGCATCCTTTGCCCTCTCGTCCCTCCCGTTTGGCGAACTTGATAGCATTATGGATAATATCAGAAGATGAATACGAGCCCCAACTATTGCTCAGAACGTCTGCACCACGAACCACAGCAGTAACTACGCCATCGGAAATGATCGCATCAGTCGTTATCCATGTGCCCGGATCACCGCTCTCGCTGTAAGCTATCCTTATTGGCATTATGCTGCACTTCCATGCTACGCCCGCAACTCCCTTTGAGTTATTCGTGGCAGCCGCTGCTATGCCCGCACATGCGGTTCCGTGACCGTCCCAGCTGTTAGGTTGCTGAACATTATCCTGGTCAATGGCATCATACTGACTGACGATTTTTGAAGATAAATCCTCGTGAGTGGTGTCCACACCCTCATCTATTATGGCGATTACGATGGCTTCCCTTCCCTGAGTAGAATCCCAGGCCTCGGGAGCGTCTATGTCGGCATCTACTGTGCCTCCGGTCTGGCCGGTATTGTTCAAAGCCCACTGACTGGTGAAATACGTGTCGTTTGGAGTAGTGGAAAGCCGCTTGATTAAACGGATGAAATTCGGATGACAGAATTTAACCGCAGTCTCTTCATAATACCGTTTTGCAATGTCGAGGATATTCTGTTTTGGATTGTCCACTGTGAGGAGGAAAGAATTATCCAACCAGGTAATTTCCTTCGCTTTAGTTGTGCCTTGTCTGGAATTCAATTTCCCAATCTCGGACTGAGATACCCCGGAAGAGAATTGGACAATGATTTGGTCTGTCGGTATTAGTCGATCTTGACCCACCACGAATACGGGCGAAGCAAATACAATCTCCGGATGCTCATTTAGAGACTCGATACCTTTCCAGACGTCATCCTCCTTTGTTCCTTCTACAAGTTCAAAAAGCATCATATCTACCTTCGAAAGGAATTCCCTGTCCTGAAGAGATGACATACTGGGTTCCACGTCCACTATTGACTTCATTTGCTCAAGCGTGACATCCGGTTCGAAGCGAATGGCAATCTTCTCTGTGGAAACTTGCAGATACTGTTCTTGTCCATCTGAATAGTAAAAATGAGAAGACTGGCCAAATGTTAATCCAGGCACAAACACACAAACGAAGGTTGCGGTCAAAACAAGAACCGCAATCCCCATAGGCCGGCTTGGGTACTCAGTCATATTCACCTCCTGATTACGTTTGACTCAAATGTTCATTTTGGCAATTCCTGCAGCCATTCCAAAGACCCTGCTGAGTCACTCAGTCAGAAGCTGTTTCGAGAGGCAAAGATCGAAGCTGACACAGCACTTCTCCCATGATCGAATGAGTTGTCTCCAATTTTTTTAATATACCCCAACCGCTCACGTTGTCAAGCCATTTTCGCTGAGATTGTGCTGTCTGGGTGTTCCCCGGTTCCCGAATCATCCCCAAATCTGTCTGCTTTGAGAGATGTAAGCGGAGTGATGATCAAAGCCCCAACTTCCTCACATCAACCTTCCTGCCTACCCGTCCCTGACTGAACCTCCGCTCAAGCCACTGCGTGACGTCCTACCCCCTGATATTCCGTTCTTTGGAGGACCTGTCAGGGCACTGCTGAAGTCTCTCAAGTTGTCAGGAGTTCCGTTTGAAACCTTACTCAAAGCCGCCTAACCAATACTAAACACTCAACGTTTATTCGCATGCGGCAGATATGCCCAGTGTATATGAACAGGAATAACTTAAGCAGTGGCACAACATCTGGGGGCAAATCAGTCCAGCCAGATTTTTCGTAGGCTACACCCAGCAACTAATGAGCTTTCACCGCTGCAACGGGTGTGATATCACTATGCTGACATTGGCGGAAGTCGTTAGAAGACCTTTGCCCATGCTCCACCTAATGCCAGACGCGGCCACGTTTTTATAGCGGCCCGCGAGTGATTGCAGTTACGTCAGCCATCACGTCGAACTGCTTGGCACTCATGTCACTGAAGGCCGGATGACTTTTCACCTTAGCAGCTAGCGGTCCTGCCAGAAAGGCCTGTAGTGAGGACTCGTCATTAAATAGATAGATTCCGCCCGCTTCACTTTCAGCTTCGTTCATAAGCCAAACCTTCCAGCGAAGACCGGCAACATCCGCAAATTCAGACGCAAGTGAGGTGGCAGCCTGCTCATACTCGGCCCTCGATACGCTAAACTTGAAATTGATTTGCAGAATCCTTTCAGCCATGGCTGTTTCTCCTTTCTACGTTTTAGGTTCTCCTGTTGGCCTATTCAACGTACACCTCTCCCATCCCACCGGCGCCGATCTTCTCGACGATCCGGTAGTGACCGACCTTCGTGTCCTTGGTCAAGGCTACAAACGACTTCCTACGGTCGTCATTCGAATCATCTGCCACCATGGGCAGGTTACCTCATTTGGCCACTCCCAACGCCACCATTCCATTGATTGACTGAAATATAGGGTTCAATCCAGCTCAAGGCAATATCAGAAAACAACGTCAACCACTGTTGATATAAGAGATCAAAAGCAAGTGAGCAAGATCAAAAAGCAAGCTTATCCACCGCATCCGCCAGGTGGTCCGGCGCCAGGTGGGCGTAGATCATGGTCGTCTGGATGTCGGAATGTCCCATGAGTTTCTTGACGGTAGGAAGATCAACACCCTGCATGACAAGGTGGCTGGCGAAGGTGTGGCGTAGAGTATGGAGTTTGGTGAGATCCTCGATGCCGGCCTGTTTGGCTATTTGAATCATGTTTTCGCGCAGTTTTGTCCTGATCTTGCCACCATCCTTGTGCAGGAAAACGTAGGAGCTTCTCAAACGCCATGAAAAGGGCCCTTTGAGATCCTTATCGTGTAGGATGCCCCAATATCAATTCTCACTGTTCAACCCCTAGATTTTTTGGGGAAAGTCCACACCTTTTTTTATTGACTTCGGATATTCAGAGATTATATAAAAGTTGAAATTTCCATTCCCGAAAGGGAGTGAGAAACTCTGGGTTTCCTCTGGGGGCGAGTTTGCGGCTCGCCCCTTTTTTAGCTTAGGTTTCCTTCGTTTCACGTATATAAACATGCTGCTCTTGCGAAGTCTTACTATCATTTTCTCGGGGTAAGAGACTTTCGTTAGTTAGCTTTTTTGAAACTGAACCCACATTTGTTCTGAGAGAACTCAGTCACAACCTTCACATTCCTTTATTCCTAAGAGTGTCAGTGACAACGACGGCTGTCATCTTATCACTATAAACGTTGGAAAACAGGTCTCTAACAGCATTTTCGACACTCATGTTGTCATATTTGGAACCGTTTGGAGATGCTTGTGTCTGGCGTAATCATTCTCGCTTGATGAGTAGTTCAACAGTTTCGAGTTCTGCTTTCAAACTGTCGAACTCTCTCAACCTTATACTGCCCCCCATTAATGACAGGTCTAAGTTAAGCGAGTATCTTGTGGCTGGATTCACAAAGGAGTTCAGTCATGAAGCGACGGCATTGGGATAGCAAGACGAAGGTAAAGATCGTTCTGGAAGG
>Ga0209979_1001627_pt1 | contig 23895 bp, 21 predicted proteins | sample AnhtaG_FD_183114 | JGI IMG/M metagenome (GOLD analysis project Ga0209979, IMG submission 183114) | Deep subsurface microbial communities from Anholt, Denmark to uncover new lineages of life (NeLLi) - Anholt_01485 metaG (SPAdes) (version 2) | ecosystem: Environmental > Aquatic > Marine > Oceanic...
GAGCCCTCCATGTCGGTGAACAGGATGGTGACTAGACCTCCCGACGCCCGCCCCTCAGCTGCAGGTGCGCCCTCTTCACCCTCGCCCAGGAACTCTTCCTCCGCCTTCCCTAAGACCTCTGCTGCCGGCTCGTGCGGCAGTATGGCGTGATTCCTGCCGTCCAGAGGAAGGAAGCGGGCCCCCGGAATACCGGCTGCCAGCTCCCGGCCCGACTCAAACGGCACGATAGCGTCGCCCCGACAGTGGACCACGAGGGTGGGCGCTCTCACGAGCGATAGGAGCTCGCTCACGTCGGTGTCTCGCATGGCTGACAGCACAGCAGTGGCATTCTCAGCCGAAGCGGAGATCCGCTGGAACTCGTTGAACTGCCGTATCGCCTCGGCGTCCGCATCGGGCATGAACAGGCTTGTGAAGAACTGACGGTACGCCGGCAGATCCTTGCCCCAGCCCTGCCGTATCAGGGTCAGCGCAGCCTCGAACCGTTGTTGGCCCTCCTCCGTATCCACAAGCCACCCCATACGGGCGAACGAGCCGTGGAGTATCAGGCGGCTGACGCGCTCTGGGTAGCGCACCGCGTAGGTGATGGCCGTTGCCCCGCCCTGGGATTGGCCGTACAGGGCGAAGCGTTCAAGGCCCAGGGCGTCAACCACGGCCTCCAGGTCACGCACGTGGGCTTCGGGGGAGTAGTCGCTCACTCGGTGGTCCGATAGCCCCATGCCGCGCGCGTCGTGCCGAACCAACAGATGACGGGCGGACAGGCCATCGATGAAGGCGCGCCACATTGGGTTCTCCCACTCGAACTCTAGGTGGGTGAACCAGGGGCGGATGCGGACCACCGGCGACCCTTGGCCCACAGTCGCGTAGGCGATACGGACGCCGTCTGAGCTGGTACAGAAGCGGATCTGCTGTTCCATGGTAGCCCCTCCCTGTCGCGGCGCCATGATAGAGTGGCGCGACCGCGCTGCTCGGCAGCGGCACCATTCTACACCATCGCCGTCTCCTCGCGAACGGTCATTCCCCCGCATTCGCGAACACGTGGCGCCTGCGGCTGGCTCTAACGGCGCTGGTCAGGCTCCATTTCCCTTTACGGTCCAGGCTGCCCTCACGCGACCTTCGCCGGCCCGTAGAGAGCGCGGCCCGGAAAGGCGCCGCTGTGGCGCCCCGTCCCTGAGGACGAGCCTGCCGTTGACGATGACGTCTCGCACACCCACCGAGTACTGGTGCGGCTGCTCGTAGGTGGCGCGGTCTCCGACCGTCTCCGGGTCGAAGACCACGATGTCAGCGTAGTACCCCTCCTCCAGGCGGCCACGGCAGTCGAGCTCGAGACTGTCGGCAGGCAGCCGGGACAGGCGCCGGATCGCCTCCTCCAGCGGGATCACCTTCTCCTCCCGTATGTACTTGCCCAGCAGCCGGGCGAAACAGCCGTAGGCGCGCGGATGGGTAGACGAGTTGAGAAACACCCCCTCAGCGGCCATGGAGCTCGCGTCCGAACCGAAGCACACCCATGGCGTCCGGATCTGCTTGCGGATATTGTCTTCAGAGATGATGAAGTAGGCCGTGGAGACACGCGACCTGTCGTCGCGGACAAGGTCCATCAGCGCCTCGATGGGGTCCTTGTCCTCTATCGCTGCGATCTCCGCTAGGGTCTTGCCCTGGTACTTGCGGTTTTCCTCCTTCCGGGTAGAGAGGATCAGGACGCCCTCCGGGCCGCCGGCATTCCGATAGAGGTTCTCCCAGCCCTCGGTCTGGGTCTCGATAGCCTCGCGGATCCTGCGCCGGACCTCGGGGTCTTCCAGCCGTTCCAGGAGCCTCCGCGGCCCGCCGTCATGGAACCATGGAGGAATGGCGTTCGATAGCCCGGTGGCGCCTGCGGTGTACGTGTACATGTCCGCCGTGATGCTGAGGCCCTCGGCGCGAGCCTCCTCGACCATCCCGATAGCCCGGTCCATCTTGTCCCAGTTGGAGCGCCCCGCCGCCTTCAGGTGGTAGATCTCTGCGGGCACGCCGGCCTCCCGGCTGATGCGGATGAGTTCTGCGAGAGCCTCCAGGAGCCCGTGGCCCTCGTCCCGGATGTGGGAGATGTACTTGCCGCGGGACTTCGCGGCGACCTTGCACAGCTCGATGAGCTCCTCCGTCGAGGCGAAGAACGCAGGCGGGTAGATGAGCGATGACCCGATGCCCAGCGCCCCCGCCGCCATCTCCTGGCGCACCAGCTCGCGCATCACGTTCATCTCCTCCTCGCTCGCGGGGCGGTCGTCCTGACCGACAGCGTAGACACGCAGCGTGGTCGCGCCGATGTATGACGCAACGTTCTGCGATGTGCCGCGCTGCTCCACGTGCGCCAGGTACTCCGCCAGCGTCGTCCAGGGTACGTCGAACTCCAGCTCGCCCCGGTTCGCCAGCATGCGCTCTTTCATCCACGGGCTCAGAGGACCCAGCGTGTACCCCTCACCGAAGATCTGGGTGGTCACGCCCTGCATCAGCTCGCTGAGGGATCGCGGGTCGTGGAGGATGGTGTGGTAGGAGTGGCTGAGCATGTTGATGAAGCCCGGCGCTACAGCGAGTCCCCCGGCCTCCACCACGGTTCCGGCAGCACTGCCGGCGAGATCGCCGATGGCTGCGATTCGATCGCCCTGCACGCCAACGTCCGCAACGAACGGCGGTTCGCCGCTGCCGTCGTAGACCGTCCCGCCACGGACGATGGTGTCGAATGATCCTGACCTAGAGCCGGATGTTCCCATACGCATCGCCTCCGATTCAAGCGACATCCTTGCCTATCCAACGAGACTAAGACTTTACAAAGTCGATGAGATAGCAGCCATCGCCCCGGAACCAGGTCAGGTGGAGATCCTGCGCCTGGGGCGGTATCAATTCCATTGGCGGCTCATGGGCGTAAAGGGGGTTTAATCGCAGGAGCAGCCTGTTGCGGAGCGAATGGCGCTTATCGGGGCGCAGGCCTTCATCGCTGATGACGATCCTGGCGCCGGGCCTGGCCGCCCCCATCATCTCCTCGATAGCTTTCTTCTTGTCGCCGAACTCGTTGATCCCGCCAAAGTGCAGTACCCCATCGAACACGTGATCCGCGAAGGGCAGATGCGCTGCCTCACCCTCTATCAGGTCGGCTCTCAGGCTCCGGCGCCGTAGCTTCTTCTGACACTGCCTGAGCATCCCGATCGAGATATCCAACCCGACCAGTCTACCACCGGGGCCCACGCCCTCTGCGACCAACGACAGGTTGCTACCGGTGCCCACGCTCACCTCTACCACGCGCTGGCCTGGCTTCAACTCCAGGCGGCTGACCAGCTTCCGCCGCTCGCGGGTGTCCGAGAACCCCATCAGTAGCGAGGACACCCGCAGTCCCCAGTCATACATGCGCGCCCACCGGTTGTAGAAGTCACGCCAGCGGCGATCGCTCTCGTGCATCCTGCACCTCCCGGAATCCACTCCCGACGGGCCCCTCTTCGTCGCTCATGCCGGTATGCTTACCCCTTCGGCAGGCCGAGCGCAAGGCCGGGGGCCTTTTCTCTCGCACGTACCTCTTTGTCGCCGCTGGCCGTGGGTGTAGAATGCTAGCACCTCACAGATTGCGCACAACGAGAGGTGCAGCGGTGATCACTTCCTACTTCTGGCGGCCCGATGGCACTCTCGACAGCAACCTCTCCCGCGAGGCCCTGGCCCAGGTTCTGTCTAGCGGGGAGGGCCTCCTCTGGGTGGACCTTGAGAGCCCCAGCGCCGAGGAGACGGAGGTCCTCAGCTCCGTCTTCCAGTTTCATCACCTGGCCGTAGACGACTGCCTCAACCGCCACGTCGATACGCCCAAGATCGACGACTACGATCAGTACCTGTTCATCATCACCCAGGGCATCAGCTTCCAGACCCGCTCCGCCCGCCTGGAGACCACGGAACTGGACCTCTTCCTGGGCAAGAACTACGTGGTCAGCTTTCACGGCCTTCCCCTGCCAGCGGTGGACGACCTCCGGCGCCGCTGCCAGGAGAACGGTAGCCTCCTTCTCAGCCGCGGCGCTGACTACCTGGCGCATGCCCTCCTGGACGCCCTCGTTGACGACTTCCTACCGCCGGTGGAGGAGATGGACGACGTGCTGGGCCGGCTGGAGGAGGAGGTGCTGGCGAATCCGAATAAGGGCACGCTACAGGAGATCCTGCTGTTGAAGCACAACGCTCAGCGCCTGCGCCGCACCGTCCTACCGCAACGCGACGTAGTGAACCGCTTCGCCCGGGGCGAGTTCCCCGCCCTGGTCCGCGAGGAGATGCGCATCTACTTCCGCGATATGTACGATCACGTCGTGCGAGTGGTGGACATGGTGGAGAGCCTGCGTGAGCTGGCCGACGGCGTGCTCAGCACCTACCTCGCCGCTATGAACAACCGCATGAACGAGGTGATGAAGGTTCTCGCCATAGTCGCCACCATCATCCTGCCCCTCACCCTCATCTCCGGCATCTACGGCACCAACTTCGAGAACCTCCCTGAGCTGGGCTGGCAATGGGGCTACTTCGGCATGCTGGGGGCCATGGCCATCGTCGCTGTCGGCCTCGTCGCCTTCTTCCGCTGGCGGCGCTGGTTCTAGCGGAACGGCGTCGCCCCCTCGCCGGCTCACGAGGGCGCGTAGGCGGCCTTTGCCACCGGTGGTTTGGGAGGCCTGACGAGGAGGAAGGTCAGCCCTGAGAGCAGGATCAGCACCACGAACGTGTAGAACGCGATGCGATAGCTTCCTGTCACATCGTACATGTAGCCCGCGAAGATGGGGCCCAGAACCGCTCCCACTGTAGTGGCGGGCATAATGATCCCTCCAATAGTGGCGAACGCCTTCCGTCCGAAGAGGTCCGCCCGGAGGGCCTGCGTCAGAGGAATAGCCCCACCATAGCCTAGCCCGTAGATGAGAAGGAAGGGCCACACATAGGCCAGGCCGGTGGCGTTCGCAAGGATGAAAATCCCGATGCCCTGAAGGACCGAGGAGACCGCCAGCAGGTATTGCTTGCGGAACCTGTCGCCCATCCAGCCGAACAACGCGCGGCCGGGAATACTCAACAGGATCATGAAGCCCAGGGCCGACTCCGCTGTATGCCGGGCGATGCCGATGTCCTCTAGATGGGCGATCTGGTGCACCACTATGGAGCTGAGGATGGACGACCTGAAAGCCATGGCCAGCAACAGCATCCAGAAGCTGGACGTTCGCACCGCCTGGCCGACGGTGAAGCTCACCTCCTCGAAGTCCACATCCTCTGCACGAGCGGCCGTTGTAGCGGAACTCGGATTATCCTTCGCCCTTGGCGCGCTCACAGCTTGCGGGCCATCGGGGACCTGACCCATTTCCTCCGGCGTATGCCTTACGGTGAGGGCCAGAGGTATCCCTCCCACCCACATGAGGGCGCCCACGGACACAGCGGTCCACCGCCAACCCACCACGCCCATGAACTGGCCCATCACCGGCACCATAACCGCACCCCCAATGCCTGCCCCTATGGCAAGATAGGCCAGCGCCCGAGAACGCCTCCGCAGGAACCAATTGGCCACCATGGCCTGTGGCGCTTGGAAGAAACCCATGCTGAAGCCGGTAGCGATAAACACGCCATAGATGAGGTAGAACATCCACAGGGACTGGATGAAGTACATGCTCATGAAGCCGGCTCCGGTGATCGCCAGGCCCACCACCATCATGCTCCTTGAGCCTACCTTGTCGATGAGCCAGCCGATGATCGGCCCGAGCGGCGCCCCCTCCAGCCGCGACAGGGAGAAGACACCGGCGGTCGCCGCCCTGGACCACCCGAACTCCTCCCGCATGGGGTTGAAGAAGACGCTGAACCCGTAGAAGTTGACGCCCGCCCCGTAGCCGTTGATGATTGACGCGATAGACAGGATCCACCAGCCGAAGAACCCCTCCTCTCGCCGCCTCGCCGGCCTCAGGATGCTCATGGGGGGTTTCCCTTGATCGGCCGGGCCTGCCCGGAGCAAAGTTTCGTAAACGTGTGATTCGCGGGGGCCGCGGCCTCCAATGCAGTGACCTCGAGGAAAGGCCCCTCGCACGACGCGCGAAGTGTGGCGGAGTATTTCGGGCTAACGTGGGTGGAAGAAGGCACCGACGGGGGCTTCAGGCCGCCTGGAGCGCACAAGAGCGCGCCCCATTGACCGTCCTGGTGCCGGAAGCGATATAGCGCCATTCGCCTTACCGGGGCCTACGCTGAGACACCAAGAATCATCGAGCACGGTACCCGACTTGTCAAACACTCCATCCGAAGAGGGCCAGGCCACCGTCCGCCTCGGTGAGGGCGATGCCGGCGACCTGATGCGCGGGCTGGTGGAAGTGGCCGGCCGCGTCCAGCCACAGTCGCTCCCCTTCTGAAGCGGGACTCGTGCGAAGGGCCGCTCGTCAGCGAGCGGCCCTTCGCGGATCACCGTTGATGGCTATTCCGGAAGCCCTAGGATGGTGACGGAGCAGACCGAGGCCGGTCCTCCCAGGTTGTGCGCCAGCCCCAGGCGCGGGTTCTTCACCTGAGCCCCGTCGGCGCGACCCTGGAGCTGCTTCGTGACCTCGTAAAGCATCCGGCAGCCGGTGGCGCCGATGGGGTGGCCGAAGCACTTCAAGCCACCGCTGGGGTTAACCGGCAGGTCACCGTCAACCTCTACGTGGCCCTCCCGCACGAAGTTCGCGCCCTGGCCAGGCTCGCAGAACTGAAGGTCCTGGTAGTTCAAGATCTCGGTGATAGTGAAGCAGTCATGCACCTCAGCGAAGCTGATCTCCTTGGCCGGGTTCTTGATCCCTGCCTCCTCGTAGGCCAGCCTCGCCGCCGCCTGCGTCGCCGGGAAGCCCAGGTAATCGAAGGAGGCCCGGTACATGGGCTGCATAGTGTGTACGGCCAGCGCGTTGGCCTTCGTTAGCACGTAGTCGTCCTTGTGCTTGCTCTTCTTGGCGATCTCAGGCCGGGTCACCACCAGGGCGGCCGCCCCGTCGGACATGGCGCAGCAGTCGAACCGCCCCAGGGGCCAGGCGATCATAGGGGCGTTAAGCACGTTCTCCACGGTGATGGGACGGCGGAAGTGGGCCTTCGGGTGAAGAGCGCCGTTCTTGTGGTTCTTGACGGCTACGTGAGCCAGGTCCTCCTTGGTCCAGCCGTGCTCATGGAAGCAGCGCGTAGCCGCCAGGGCGAACATGCCCGGGGCGCTGACGTTGCCCAATATCGGGTGCCCCATCTCCCCTGTGGGCAGGCCGGAGCCGCCCGTGTCCATGAGCTTCTCCACCCCGCAGGCGAGCACCACGTCGTACACTCCGGACGCGACCGCATAGCAGGCATTGCGGAAGGCATCCATGCCCGAGGCGCAGAAGTTCTCCACCCGCGTGGCCGGCTTGCCGAAGAGCTTGAGGGGTTCGGCGGCGGCGCTGCCGCTCACGCCGGTGAAGTTATAGAGCACGCCCACCCAGGTCGCCTCGATGTCGTCCGGCGTGATCCCGGCATCGTCCAGCGCCTCGTAAACGGCCTCCACCAGAAGGTCCTCTGCGTCCTTCTCCCAGATCTCGCCGAACTTGGTGCAGCCCACGCCCATGATAGCTGTCTTGTCCTTGATGCTTCCCATGAGACTCTCCTTTTCCTCCTCCGATGGAGGTGTCGCTCGCTGCTAGGCCGCTGTCGGCAGAGGCCGGCACTTCCAGTAATAGTTGTGGAAGCCCGACCCCTCGTGCAGCCGGCGGAAGGTAGCCTCCACGGGCATGCCGACTTTGACCTCCTGCGGGTCGCCGTCGGTCATCTCCAGGAAGAGGCGGCCCCCAGTCTCCAGGTCCACCACCAGTCGGGGCACAGGCACGTTGAGGTACTGGCCTCCCACCAGGTGGTCGAGTGTGAAGGTGTAGACGGTGCCGGTCTTGTCCAGTTTGACCTCGTCCAGCTCGTCCCTGGTTCCGCATTCGCCGCACACACGGGGGATCGGGTACTGCACGGCGCCGCACTTGCGACACTTGGCGCCGTGGAGGTTCAGCTCCATCCTGCTGTCACGCCAGTAGGTGACGGCGGAGGACCTGAGCGGCGGTTCCTCGCGCTCCATGAGCTTGCGGAAGTGGACGTAAGCGGTGTAGTTGGGCAGGTTCCTCTTCTGGAGAAGGTGCCCGACCAGCCCCTTGCGGCCGGCCGCCGGAGCGAAGGCCTCTGCCACCTCTACCAGGAAGGCATCGGCGCCGTCACCATGGTTGATCACCAGCAGCTTCTCGCCTGCCTTGGCCTGCTCCAGGGCTCCCGCCAGCATCATCAGGGCCAGGGCCGCCCCCGGGTTGCCCACCGAGAGGAACAGGATGTCCTGGAGCTGGCCAGCGTCCAGGCCGAGGCTGCGGGCCACGGTCCCGAGGCTCCGCGGGTCCATGGCGGTAATGACTCCCTTGGCCAGGTCGCCTGGAGCCATCCCTTCCTTCTCTAGGACGGCCTTCCCCGCCTGTGCCGCGCTCTGCACATACCCGTACTGCGTCTCAGCCTTGGCCTCGAAGGAGCGGACGTAGCGATCCTCACTGCGGCGCCAGGCGCCCACCTGCTCGCCGGCCACGGAGTGGAAGCCCCTCATCGCCGCTGGCCCTTCTTTGGAGATTAGGACCGCACCGGCCCCATCGCCCAGAAGCTGCTCCCACATCGACTCCGGCTCGCCGAGCCGGCAGTCCGCCGCGACCACCAGGATGCTCCCCGCCGAGCCGCTATCGATGGCATCCGCCGCCGCCCGCAGAGCCGTCGTAGCCGCGCGCAGCGAGCCGCCGAAGTCCGCGGTGTTGATGTCCCTGCGCATGTCCAGGGCGGCCGCGATGACCCCCGCTGATTGCTTCTCGCTGTAGGGAGCGGTAGTGGTAGCGAAAAACAGGCCATCGACACTGGACGGGTCTATACCCGCCAGGCAGTCTAACCCCGCAGCCACTGCCATGGTAAGGCTGTCCTCGTCGGCGTTGGCCACGGCCCGCTCGCCGGGGACAGCCGGCACCCCCCAGGCATTCCCCATCTCCTGCCTGGAGAGCCTGAATAGGGGAATGTACGCGCCGAATGATGCAATCTTGGCCATGGTTCCTTCCCTTCGCAGTGTCCCGAGACAGACTCTCCCTGGGCCTCAGATCCGGCAGCAGGTCCGGAGAGTCGGATCGTAGTAGGAGTTGAACGCGTCGTCCCAGTACGGGTCGTCAAAGCGGAACGACTGCGCCTCGGCCTCCCCGCGGGCGCGAGGCTTCCTACACTCCTTAGTAGCTCGAGGCTTTTGCCTTCCCCGTCGGGTCGGCCCGGACGGCCCGATTCTCTTCTCACGGACAGGTGCTCGTGAACTCATTCAAACCTCCCCACGGCTCCACTGTCCAACTCCTGCCCGACATCCAAGCGGCTCAGGTAACGAAGCGGAATCCACCCCTATCATACGGTGCCCCTGCCCACTAACTCAACCGACACCGCCTGGCCGCCTGACCCCTCCTCCATGGGCACAAAGCAGCGCTTACAGAAGCTGGCCGCCCGGTGCTAGGCGTCGGTCTCCTCTGCCCACAGCGCCGCCACCTCCTCGCCTATCTCCCGGACGATGTCCGGCAGGGCCTTCTCCATCTCAGGGCTGAGTTCCTCGCCGAAGGTCCACGGATCATTGACGGCGATCGCGTAGATGACCACAGTCCGGGGCAGGTCCAGCCCTATCTTCCTTCCCCACCGGATCGCTTGCCCCAGCCCGATGCCGTGCGTGACCTGGGACGAAGGGTCGCCAAGCTCCTGGGGACTCAGCCGGTAGACCCGGCCGGTATGCTCCCGGTCCGGGATGACATCGATGATGACGGCCCGCTCATAGCCGATCAGGAGCTGAACAGTCTGGAGCCCTCCGGTGGCGGCCTCTATCAGGTCGATCTCCTTTCGGCCCAGCAGTGAATGAACACGGCGGGCCACTTCCAGGCCCGCCGCGTCATCCGAGAGGATGGGATTGCCCAACCCCAGGATCAGGGTCTTCATCAATCTCGCCTGAGCTCCTCGACCAACTTCCCCTTGCTGTCGTAGATGCTCACGATGATGGGCATCTGCCCCGGCAGCGAGTGCGTGGCACAGGCCAGGCAGGGGTCGTAGGCTCGGAAGGCCATCTCCACCTTGTTCAGAAGGCCCTCCGTGATCACCGTGCCCTTCTTGATGAGGCCCTCGGCGGCCTTCTTGATGGACATGCAGATGGCGCCGTGGTTGTTCCCGGTGGCCACGATGAGGTTGACCTTCTCGATGACCCCCCTCTCGTCTGTCCAGTAGTGGTGGAAGAGGGTTCCCCGCGGCGCCTCCACCACGCCTACCCCCTCCTCGGGAATCTCCGTGGGGATGGTGCGAATGTCGGTCGAAGTGATCTCGGGGTCGCGGCTCAGCTCCAGCATCTGCTCGGCGGCCTGGACCAGCTCGATGACCCGGGCCCAGTGAGTGGCCAGGGTCTGGTGGACGGGCTTGCCCCCGAGGGTCTCGTACATGCGCTCGTACTCGGCCTGGGCCACGGGGGTGGCCATGCCATCGGCGGCGTTCAGCCGGGCCAGCGGCGCCACCCGGTAGATGCCGCTGTCCTTGCCATCCTGTAGCCCCTTCCAGCCGATTCTCTTGAGGTAGGGGAACTTCAGGTAGGTCCAGGGCTCCACGTGCTCGGAGATGTGGTCCAGGTACTCGGAGGGATGGAACTTGGCGAACTCCTTACCATCGGGGTCTACGACCCTTATCATCCCGTCGTAGAAGTCCACCTTGTTGTTCTCGTCCACCAGGCCCATGTAGTAGGTCCTGTGGGTGTAGGCGTCGCTAAGGATCAGGTCCAGGTAGTCCTTGTTGGCCAGGACCACGTCATTGAGGACGCTGACGGTCAGCTTGCCGAAGTCGACGGCGGCGGTGGCAACCTCCTCCACCTTGGCCCGCTCCTCCTCACTGAGGCCCTTGCTGACCCCTCCGGGAAGCCCGCAGGTGGGGTGCACGTACTTGCCCCCAAGCATCGCCACCACCTCATGGCAGAGCCGGAGGGCCGTCAGCACCTGGCCCCCAAGCTCCAGACCTACCTTGGCGATGACCCCCAGGATGTTTCGCTCGGCGGGGTCAGCCTCCGGCCCCACTACGAAGTCCGGCCCTCCCAGGGCGTAGAAGTGCGTGGCATGGTCGGCCACGTAGAAGGCGTTGTACAGCAGCCGGCGCAGCTTGATGGCCGCCGGTGGCGGCTGCACCTTGAATACCGCATCCAGGGCCTTGGTGGAGGCCATGTGGTGGGCCTCAGGGCAGACGCCGCAGATCCGCTCCGTGATGACCGGCATCTCCTCAGCTGGCCGCCCCTGGCAGAACCGCTCGAACCCCCTCAGCTCTGGCACCTGGAAGTAGGCGTTCGCCACGTCCCCCTCATCGTTGAGGAAGATCTCGATGCGTCCGTGCCCCTCCAGGCGGGTGATGGGGTCAATAGTAATGCGCTTAGTCTGTGCCGCGGATGTTTGCTCTGGGCTCATGCCTTACCACCTCACGAGCTTTGGGCTGCAGCCGCCTCCGCCGCGACGGCTTCCGGCATTCGCCGGCGCCGCATCAGCGATGTAGGCAGGCCGAACATGTACGCTATCCCCAGCGGGTCTGGGATCCCATCAAGGATGCGCTCGATCTCCTCCGGGTCCTGAGAATCGATCACGGAGGCCACCGCACTGAGGAACTTCGTCCCCTGATCCGTTGAGCCCGGCGGCGGGCCGTAGCAGCCCCGGCAGGGCATATTGACCTGGACGCATGCCGCGTCGCAGCCGCCCCGGGTGGCCATGCCCATGCAAAGAATGCCCTGCTCCATCAGGCACCGCTCCGGGTCAGGGATGATCTCGTAGGTGCGGTAGAAGGCCTTGACCTTCTTCTCCTCCTTCGTGCGGGGGCACTCGTCGCAGACGGTCTTCTCGTTGGCGCCGATGACTGAGCCGGGCGGGGGCAGGTTGCCCTCGACGACCGCCTGGATCACCTTCTCGATCTGCTCCTTGTTCGGAGGGCACCCCGGGATGAAGTACTCCACCGGAACCACCTGGTGGAGAGCCCGCACCGTGTCGTAGAAGACAGGGAGAGTGAGCTCCCCTTCCGGGACCTGGTAGCTGGTCTGCGGCCGGATGCCCTCGGGGTTGTCGGTCGAGGGTGTGTCCCTGTAGGACACGTCGAAGATGCCCTGGCGGTCGCTCACGTTGGCTAGGCCGGGGATACCCCCGAAGGCGGAGCAGGCCCCGAAGGCCACCATCACCTGAGTCTTGTCCCGGAGCAGACGGGCCAGGTGCTCCTGCTCTGCGGTCCTGATTGCCCCGTTGAAGAGAGTCAAGAAGATGCTCTTGTCGGGCAGTGCCTCCACGTCCTTGTACTTGAAGTCCATGATGCAGGGCCAGAGCACGACGTCGAAAGCGTTGGCCACGTCCAGGATCTTCTCGTAGATACGGACCACCGCGATCTCGCAGCCGCCGCAGCTTGCTGCCCAGTACAGGGCTATCTTGGGCTTGGTCATTCCTTCGCCTCCTTGAGGCTCCTTTGCCTAAATGGTGGGGCCGGGTTGCGGTGGTGCGGTACCCTCTCCGGAGAGGGTGACTGGTCCCTTCGGCCCCCCGAGGCCCATCCACCGCATCGCCCTTTCCACTAGGCCCGCGATGGTAGGCCCACTCATGCTATCGCCTCCTTAGGTGCCATCTGCCGGACCAGCGGCCCCAGGGCCTTGACCTGCTCGGTCATCTCATTGGCCACCTGGACCCACCTGGTCCCTTCGCTGGCAGAGACCCACTCCAGGCGAAAGCGCTCTGGCTCAATGCCCATCTGGTCCAGGAACTTCCGCAGCAGGGCCATGCGGCGCATCGTCTTATAGTTGCCCTCGATGTAGTGGCAGTCGCCGGGGTGGCAGCCCGCTACAAGGACGCCATCGGCGCCCGAGGCGAACGCCTTCGCCACAAAGGTAGGGTCGATGCGGCCCGTACACATGACCCGCACGATGCGGATGTTGGGGGCGTAATGCATGCGGGAAGTGCCCGCCAGGTCGGCCCCCTGGTAGGAACACCAGTTGCAGAGAAAACCCACGATCCTCGGCTCGTATTCGGGAGCTGGTGTGGCCATTTGCTACACCTCCTTAGACGGCTACCAGGGGCCGCTTGGCGTCGGCCAGCAGGGCCTCCACCTCGGCCATGATCTGCTGGTCGGTGAAGTGGCGCCCGGTGATGGCGGCGGCTGGACAGGCTGCCACGCAGGTGCCGCAGCCCTTGCACAGTACGTCGCTGATCTCGGCGACCTTATCCTCTTCGTTGAAGGTGATGGCGCCATAGGGGCACAGCTCCAGACAGGTCTTGCAGCCCGAGCAGAGATCGGCGTTCACCACTGCCGTGGCCGCGTCCACTATCACCACCCCCGCATCGATGAGGGCGAGGGCCTCGGCGGCGCCCGCGCCCGCCTGGGCCACCGTGTCCGGGATGTCCTTGGGCCCCTGAGCGCAGCCCACCACGAAGACGCCATCGCTGGCGGTGGCTACCGGCTCCAGCTTGGCATGCCTCTCCAGGAAGAACGCGTCAGCCCCCTGGTTGATGTTGAACAGCCTCGCCACCTCCCTGGCATCGGAGCGGGCTTCCATGGCCGGGCAGACGATCACCATGTCCACCGGGAGTCGCATCATGCTGCCCAGGAGGGTGTTCTCGCACACCACCACCAGCTTGCCCGTCTCCTCGTCGCTGATGGCGCGGTCGGTCACCTGGGCCACCTTGCCCCGGATGAAGTTAACCCCCTCGTCCGACAGGCGCTGGTAGAACTCCTCGAAGCCCTTACCGTAACACCGCATATCGATGTAGATCTGGTAGACGTCCGCCCCCTCCACTTTCTCCTTGATGAGATGCGAGTACTTCAGCGCGTACATGCAGCAGACGCGGGAGCAGTACTCGTGGTAGTTCGTATCCCGGCTGCCCACGCAGTGCACGATGGCCACGCTCTGGGGGGTGGACCCGTCCTTGAGCTTTAGTTCGCCCGCGGTAGGGCCGACGGCACTGCACATCCGCTCGAACTCCAGGCTTGTGAACACGTTGTCCAGCCGCCCGTACCCGTACTCACGGATAGGCGAGGGGTCCATAAGGTCGTACCCCGTGGCGACTATGATGGCTCCCACGTCCACGTCCACCAACTCCTCGGTCTGGTTGAAGTCGATGGCTTCGGGGTCGCAGAACTTCTCACAGGCCCGGCACGCGCCGTCCCGCGTGAAGTACACGCAAAGCTCAGTGTCGATGACCGGAACGTTAGGAACGGCCTGAGGGAAGGGCGTGTAGATGGCCTTGCGCTTGCCCAGACCCATGTCGAACTCGCTGTCCGTTTTCCAGGGGCACTTCTCCATGCACACGCCGCAGCTATTGCACTTGTCCATGTCCACGTAGCGCGGCTTCTTCTTGATGGTGACCTTGAAGTTGCCGATGTAGCCCTGGACGTCCACCACCTCGCTCCAGGTCATCAGCTCGATATTGGGGTGGGAGCCCGCCTGAGCCATCTTGGGAGTAAGAATGCAGGCGGAGCAGTCCAGGGTGGGGAAGGTCTTGTCGAGCTGGATCATGCGCCCGCCGATGGAGGGCTCCCGCTCCACCAGGTAAACCTTGTGGCCGGCGTCGGCGATCTTCAGGGCGGCCTGGATGCCAGCGATGCCCCCTCCCACCACCAGGGCGGCTTGGGTGACCTGCTCCTGCCGCGACTCTAGGGGTTCCAGAAGGCGGGCACGCTGTACCGCCGCGTTGATGATGGCCATGGCCTTCTCCGTGGCTCCCTCCTCGTGCACCCACGAGCACTGCTCACGGATGTTGGCCATGTGGAAGAGGTAAGGATTGACCCCTGCCTCCTCACAGACCCGGCGGAAGGTCGGCTCATGCATCCGCGGAGAGCACGCCGCCACCACTACCCGGTTGAGGTTGTGCTCCTTGATGTCGTCCTTGATCATGTCCTGGCCCGGGTCGGAGCACATGAACTTATAGTCTCGGCCCACCACCACGCCATCGAGACCCTGCGCGAACTGTGCCAGCCACTCCACGTTGATCGTGCCAGCGATGTTGCTGCCGCAGTGACAGATATATACGCCGATTCTTGGCTCTTCCATTGCTACATCGCCTCCGCAACCAGTTCCGAGATGTCCTTGAACTCGACCGGCTCCCCGGTCGACGTGGTCGTAGATGTCTCGAACATAAGCCGGCAGTAGGGACACGCCGCAGCCAGCACGTCCGCGCCCACCTCCCGGGCCTGCTCTATCCGAATGTCCCCGAACCTCTCCTCTGCCGGGGTCTCCATCCACACCCTGCCGCCGCCGCCCCCGCAGCAAAGGCTGTTCTCCCGGTTGTCTACCATCTCCACCAGTTCCAGACCGGGAATGCTGCTCAACACCTCCCGTGGTTCGTCGTACACCCCGCTGTGGCGACCCAGATAGCAGGGGTCGTGATAGGCAACCTTTCGGTTCACTTCCCTGCTGAACTTCAGCTTGCCCTCCCGCAGCTGTTCAGCCAGGAACTGGGTGGAGTGCACCACCTCGATCCCATTCTGCGGGTACTCGTTCTTAAAGGTGTAGTAACAGTGCGGCGAGGAGACCACGATCTTCTGCACGCCCTTCTCGGCGAAGCTCTTCATGTTACGGCTGACCAGCTCCTGGAACAGCTCCTCGTTCCCCACCTTGCGGGCGCTCTCGCCGCAGCAATTCTCCTCCTCCGCGCCCAGCACGCCGAAGTCCACGCCCAGCCCCTGGAAGACGCGGGTCATGGCCTGCCCTATGGGGCGGATGCTCGTGTCGTACTCCACCAGGCAGCAGGGGAAGTACAGGATATCCGTCCCCTCAGCGAATGGCTTGACCTTGAGGTCATGTGCCCAGTCACCTCGCTGCTCCCGGGCCTCGCCCCAGGGGTTCCCGGCGCTGGCCATGCTGTTGGTTGCCAGACGCAGCGATTCCGGGACGGCCCCCACGCCCAGCCCCACCACGGTCCGCCGCAGGGCCCTCATGACGTCGATAATCTCCACGCCACGAGGGCAGCGCTGCACACACATACCGCAGGAGGCGCACAGCCACACATCGTCGCTCTCAAAGTCCACCAGGCCCAACTGGCCCTCATGCATGAGACGACGCACCAAGAAGCTGCGCACCAGGTTCCAGGGGCACGAGCCGGTGCAGAGACCACACTGATAGCACAGCTCCAGGATCTCGCCGCCGGCCTCCCTTAATACCTCAACGGCCTCTTTGTAGGGCGATACTGCTTTCATAAGGACCTCATCCTAATCTGAGCTCCGTAGCTGACCCGAGCCATATGAAGCTAACGCACCCCTCCTTTGCGGCGATTTTCACAACCAGTCTACCGCAGACTTGTTGCAGTTCCGGTTGACAAAGGTAACAATATGGTTTCGAGTTCGCCTTCGCCGAGGTTACACCGCCACACGCGGCCTGGCGAAGCGATAGCCGATGCCCCACTCGGTGAAGATGTAGCGCGGGTTGTGGGCATCATCCCCCAGCTTCTCCCGCAGGCGGGCGATGTGCACCTTCAGCATCGAGACATCGTCCTGGGATTGGTGCCCCCAGGCCTTGGCCAGCAGAGCCTCGTGGGGAAGCACGTTTCCCGCGTTGGACACCAGATGAGACAGCAGACGAAACTCCGTGGGCGTCAGCTTCGCGGGCTGGCCCTTCACCACTACCTGCCGTTCACCCAGCTCAATGGTTAGGTCGTCATCCACCACTATGTGGGTGGGGGCCGACATGGGAAGCATCTGGGCGCGCCGCAGCACCGCCCGCGTGCGGGCGACCAGCTCCAGGGGGCTGAAGGGCTTCGCGATGTAGTCGTCCGCACCCAGCTCCAGGCCGCGCACACGGTGCATCTCCTCCCCCATGACCGTCAGCATGAGGATCGGTACGTCCGAGACCTGGCGCAGCCGCTCGCATACCTCAAACCCGCTCATGCTCGGCAACCCTACGTCCAGCAGAACCACGTCCGGCCGCTCATCGGCGAAGAGCTTCAGGGCGGTCTCGCCGTCACTTGCTGAGATGACCTCGGAGGCCGGCCACTGCATCTTGAACGTGAGCGTGATAACCTCGGCCACGTCTGCCTCATCGTCTACGACGAGCACCTTCATGTGACAGCTTCCTCCGGCAGGGTGAACGAGAAAGTGCTGCCACGCCCCTGCTCGCTCTCCACCCAGATCCGCCCCCCATGAAGCTCCACCAGAGCCTTGGCGATGGCCAGCCCCAGCCCTGTCCCGGCGTTCTGCTGCCGCCCCTGGGACCGCGAATAGAATCGCTCGAAGACACGCTCTCGCTCCCCTGGCGCGATGCCCGGGCCGGTATCGGACACGCTCACTACATACTCCCCGTCCCCCTTCCGTAGCACCACCCCGATAGTGCCGCCGGCAGCGGTGAACTTGCAGGCGTTGGAGAGCAGGTTCATGGCTACCCGCTCCACGCGCCCGCGGTCCGCCCGCACCCGACAGGGAGAGGACGGGCTGGTGAGAGTGAGGCTCTGCTCCTTCTCCTGCACCAGCGGCTGCATAGAAGCCACGCAATCCTCCAGGAGCGACCCCAGGTCGAAGTTCTTCAGGTCCAGGCTCACCGTGCGACTGCGCAACTGGGCCAGGTCCAGGAGCTCCTGTACCAGGTTCTGGAGACGAAGTGTGTTGCGGGCGACGTTGCTGAGCAGGGTGGCCCCAGGCTCTGACCCGTCGATGCCGGAGGTCTGGAGGATGTCCACGGCCGCCCGGATGGCCGTGATGGGCGTAAGAAGCTGGTGGGAGATGCCGGAGAGGAACGCCTCCTTCAGCCGGTTGGCCTCATCGCGGGCTTCCGTCCGGCTCACCTCAGCCCAGAGACGGGCGTTCTCCAGCACCATGGTGACCTGGTTGGCGATGGCCTGCAAGAGCCGCAGGTCGCTGGCAGAGAAGGCACCGTGCTGGCGCAGGTTCGCCAGGGTGAACGCCCCCAGCACGGTATCCTTGGAGACCAGAGGCACGCAGATGGCGCTCTGGGACTGGGCCAGGTTGCCCCGTGCCTTCTCCAGGTGAACCTGGTTCTCCCTCCGCACGTCCTCCATGTTCTCGGCGATCTCGTCGGGGTTCGCGCAAAGGCGCGGTTCGCCCCGCTCGTACACCTTCCCCGCGATCGCCTCCCCCGGCTTCAGCCGCACCCGCGACAGGGGCTCCTGACGGTAGCCGATAGAGGCCCTGGCCACGAGAGCCCCCTCCTCCGCATCGTAGAGGAACAGAACGCCCGCGTCGGCCGCCTCAAACGGCTCCACGCTCTTGGCCACGATGGCCTCCAGCAGGTGCTCCGTGTCCGTCGTGGCAGGGAGAGCCATGGAGATGTCCAGGAGCGTAGCCAGCTCGGTAACCCGCTGGCAGATATGTTCGAGACCCTCAGGGCAGGGATACTCGTCGGCCCCTTGGGCGTACTCTAGGACGTTCCGGTCCTCTGTGGACGAATCCGAGCGCCTCACGATTCTCCCTCAGCAGATGCGCGGCAGCATCTCCCCCACCAGCATGTGCACAATGCGGGTGCCGCCCACGGCCGTCTCCATCAAGACCTTCCCTTGTGGCTCCGGAATGACCTCGCCGATAATGGCGGCCTCCCGGCCGTATGTGCTCCCCCGGACGGCCTCCAGCACCTTGTCGGCGTCGGCGCGGGACACCATGGCTACCAGCTTGCCCTCGTTGGCCACGTATAGAGGGTCCAGCCCCAGCATCTCGCAGGCTGCCCACACCCCCGGCTTCAGAGGGATGGTCTCCTCGCGGATGTGGATGCCTACGCTGGACTGGCCGGCGATCTCGTTGAGCGAAGTGGCCACACCGCCGCGGGTGGGGTCGCGCAGAACGTGGATCTGCGGGCTGACCTCCAGCATAGCCGCCACCATGTGGTTGAGAGGAGCCACGTCGCTGCTCACCGGGCTCTCGAAGTCCAGCCCTTCACGCTGCGAGAGCACGGCGATGCCGTGGTCTCCGATGCTCCCGGAGAGTATCACAATATCGCCCACCTGGGCACCCTCGCCGGAGATGTGCAGCCCGCTCCGCAGCAGGCCCAGGCCTGCCGTGTTGATGAACAGACCGTCCGCGCTACCCTTCTCCACCACCTTGGTATCGCCGGCCACGATCTGTACGCCGGCCTCCTCTGCGGCCTCGCGCATGGACTGGACGATGGCGCGCAGGTCCGTCATGGTGAGCCCCTCCTCGATCACGAAGCCCGCGGAGAGGTACAGGGGCCGCGCCCCCGACATCGCCAGGTCATTGACCGTCCCGCAGACGGCCAGCCTGCCGATATCTCCCCCTTTGAAGAAGAGTGGTTTCACCACGTAGGAGTCGGTGGTGAAGGCCAGGGGTGGCTCCGTCCCGTCGCCCAGGCGGAACACCGCGGAGTCGTCGAGCCTGCTGAGGATAGGGTTCTCCCATGGAGGGACGAACACCTGCGCCACCAGCTCGTGGCTCAGGCGCCCTCCGCTCCCGTGTGCCAGCAGGACCCTCTCATCCTCTGCCATATCCCCGCCTTACCTCAACGCGACCCGTACTGATACCAGCCGGCGCAGGTTCCCTCCGACGACACCATACACGGCCCCACAGGATTCTCCGGCGTGCACACTTTACCATAAAGGGGGCATTCCGGCGGAGTCTTCGCCCCCCGCAGGATGTCGCCGCAGATGCAGCCGACGTGCTCCTTCGTGGGCGGTGGACTAATGCTGTGGACCGCCCTTGCGTCGAAGCAGGCGTACTCCGACCGCAGCTTCAGCCCGCTATCGGGGATGTGGCCCAGACCTCGCCAGTCTGCGCCGTCCACCTCAAAGATACGTTCCAGGATCTCCCGCGCCCGTGGGTTCCCCTCGGGCCGCACGCCCCGACTGTACTGAATCTCCACTCGCGGCTGCCCGCCGGCGATCTGCCGCACGAGCATCTCGATGCCCTGGAGGATGTCCAGGGGCTCGAAGCCGGTGATGACGCAGGGGACACCGTAGCGCTCCGCGATGAACTCGTAGGGGTGCGAGCCGATGATCACGCTCACGTGGCCCGGACACATGAAGCCGTCTATCCGCACCTCCCCCGAGGCCACCAGCGCCTCCATGGCCGGTGGGATCAGCTTGTGCACGGACAGCACCGAGAAGTTCTCAAGCCCCAGCGACTCCGCCTCCAGCACGCACGCGGCGATCGTCGGCGCAGTGGTCTCGAAGCCCACGCCGAAGAACACGACCGCCCGTTCCGGGTTAGCGCGGGCGATGCCCAGAGCATCCCGCGCCGAGTAGACCACCCGCACGTCGCAGCCCCGAGCCTTCGCCTGCGAGAGGCTCTGATAGCTTCCGGGTACCTTCATCATGTCGCCGAAGGTGACCAGAATCACCCCCGGCTGCTCGGCCAGGGCGATGGCCCTGTCGATATCGGCGTTGGTGGTGACGCATACCGGGCAGCCCGGCCCCGATAGCATGCGCACCTCCGGCGGCAGCAGATCGCGCACCCCGTGGCGGAAGATGGCCACGGTATGCGTCCCGCACACCTCCATGAGGTTCACCGGAGAGACCGCCCCGCAGCGGATGCGCTCTGCCATCCCCAGGGCGGCCGCTCGGTCGCGGAACTCCTCCACGTACCGCACTACGCCTCCTCCTGGCCCGCCTGGGCCACCTCCGCCAGCAACCGCAGGGTCTCCTGCGCATCCGCCTCGTCCAGCCTCTGGAGGGCGTAGCCGGCATGAATCAGCAGGTAGTCGCCGACGCGGGCCTCCGGCAGAAGCATCAGGCTCACCTCGCGCACGACGCCAGCCAGCTCCACCAGGCCCCGCTCGCCCTCGACCTCAAAGAGCCGCGCGGGAATAGCTAGACACACGGCTGGCCTCCTTCCGTAGGCGCACGTTGGCCACGACCGCCTGGCCCAGGGCGATGCCGCCGTCGTTGGTCGGCACCAGGTGATGGATCAGGGGTTCGAGCCCGCGGCGCTGCAAATGATCCAGGGTGCGGCCCAGCAGGTACACATTCTGGAACACCCCTCCGCTGAGGGCAACCTTGCTCACGCCGGTCTTCTCTCGGATGGCCTCGCTTACGCCGCCGATGATCTCGGCGACGGTGTTGTGGAACCTGGCCGAGATGACCCCCGGCTCCACCCCGCGAAGAAGGTCCGAGACCACCTCACGCACCAGCAGGCCCGGGTCGATGGTCATGGGCGAGCCCGGCGTGAGCTGCCAGGGGTAGCCCTCCTCCACGCCCTCCGCCGCCATCATCTCCAGCTCGATGGCGGCCTGCCCCTCATAGTTGACCACCCTCCGCACCCCCAGCAGGGCCGAGATCGCGTCGAACAGCCGCCCGCAGCTCGAGGTGAGGGGCGAATTCACCCTGCCCGTGACCATACGGCGTAGCAGCGTCAGCTCGGCGGGCTCTATATGGGACCACAGCTCCAGGGGCAGGCTCAGGGCCTCCTCCCCGAAGGCGTGCAGCAGGTGGCTCACGGCCATGCGATATGGCTTCCGGATGGCTGCCTCGCCCCCGGGCAGCGGCACGTACTCGAAGTGCGCCTGACGCGAGAAGTCGGCCTCGTCGCAGAGCAGGAACTCGCCGCCCCAGATGTGGCCGTCGCTCCCGTAGCCGGTCCCGTCGAAGGCCACCCCAATGACCTGCCCCCGCACACCGTTCTCGGCCATGCAACTGACCGCGTGCGCGTGATGGTGCTGGACGCCCACCGCCTCCAGGCCCTCGGCCGCCAGCTCCTCGGCGTACTGGGTGGCCAAGTAGTTAGGGTGTAGGTCGTAGGCCACCGCCCGGAGACTGACCCGGAAGAGGCGCTGAAAGTGCTCGATGGAAGACCGGTAGCTGGTATAGGTCTCGTAGTTCTCCATGTCGCCGATGTGCTGGCTCATGTAGGCGTCGCTGCCCTTGGTGAGGCAGAAGGTGTTCTTCAGTTCGGCCCCGCAGGCCAGCACCTCGGCCAGGTCCATGTCCAGGCGGACGGGATACGGCGCATAGCCGCGGGAACGCCGGATGATGCCCTCCTTCCCCCGGAACAGGCGTGTGACCGAGTCATCGCAGCGGAGTTCGATGTCGCGGTCATGCATCAGGAAGTAGTCGCTCAGGGGTGCCAGGCGATCCAGCGCCTCCTGGTTGTCGATGGCCAGGGGCTCCTCGCTCATGTTGCCGCTGGTCATGACCAGGGCGAGGGGCGTCGGCACCTCGCTCTGCCCGTCGCCAGCCAGCAGCAGGTAGTGGAGCGGGGTGTAGGGGAGCATGACCCCCAGGTAGTTGTTGCCTGGGGCCACCTGGGCGGCGATGGGCGAGCCCGCCCGGCGCCGCAACAGCACGATGGGCCGCGCGGGAGACTCCAGGAGCTGCGCCTCGCCCTCGGCCACCTCGCAGTAGCGGCGCACCGTCTCCACGTTCAGGGACATGACCGCGAAGGGCTTGTCGATGCGCTGCTTGCGCTCGCGCATCTCCTCCACCGCCTGCGGGTCGGTGGCATCGCAGGCCAGGTGAAAGCCCCCCAGCCCCTTCACCGCCACGATAGCCCCCTTCGCCAGCAGGCGGCGGCCCGCCTCGATAGGCTGCGAGCCGTCGGAGTTCCCCACCGGCTGCCTCTCCCTGCCCACCAGCTCCACCCGCGGACCGCAGGCCGGACAGGCGTTGGGCTCGGCGTGGAAGCGGCGGTTGGAAGGGTCGTGGTACTCTCGCTCGCAGGGCGGGCACATGGTGAAAACCCGCATGGTGGTCTTGGGACGGTCGTAGGGAATATCCCCGATGATGGTGAATCGGGGCCCGCAGTTGGTGCAGTTGATGAAGGGGTAAGCGTAGCGCCGGTCGCGCGGATCGAACAGCTCCCTCAGGCAGTCCGGGCAGATGCAGATGTCCGGCGAGATGAGAACCGACTCCTCCCCCTCCTGGCTGGTCTCGATGACGAAGGAGGAGTAACCCACCGGCGGCAGGAAGCTGGTCTCGACCCTGTCAATAACCGCCCTGGGAGGAGCCTTAGCGCTCAGGTCCCCGACGAGCCCCTCCACGGCCGCCCGCGCACCCTCGACCTCCATCACCACCCCCTGGGTGGAGTTGAGGACCCAGCCGTTCAGGCGGTGCTCCTGGGCCAGCCGGTACACGAAGGGCCGGAACCCTACCCCCTGCACGACCCCGCGGACCACGATCTGTGCCCGGATTGCCGTCTCACTCAACCTCGATGTCCTCCACGCCGACCTCGGTGCCGGGCACGAGGGTCGTCTCCACGCTGGCGCCCTCGGCGATAGTGCCCTCGGCGGCAAGCCCCATCAGGTCCACGATGTTGGACGGTTCATGCCCGGAGCGCTCCCCGATCTTAACCCTGATCACTGCGACCCTCTTCGCTCCGTGCTTCTCGGCGGCCTGGATGACCGTCTTCAACATGTCCTGGGCAGCGGCCAGTTCATGCATAGCAAACCTTCCTTGCTAATTTTAGCACAATGCGTGGATAAGCTCCCGTGAACGTACGGGGCCGGGCCCGCCGGGCCCGACCCCGCACTGCCGCGCCTATCAGCGCCTTAGAAAGCGTGAGCCAGGGCCTTGATCTTGTCCACCAGCCCCTTGGAATCGATCTGTTTGAGCACGCAGGCGCGGGCCCCCGCCTGTTCCGCCTCAAGCCATTCGTCACGGCTCACGTAGGAGGTCAGGATCAGCACCGCGCAGTCGTTCCCGCTTTCGCTGAGGCGGCGCACCAGCTCCACACCCCCCTTATCCTCGCGCCTAACGTCCAGCACAATCACGTCCGGGTCTCGCTCCTTGGCCCAGCGCGTGGCCTCGTCTGGGTCGCCGGTATCGCCCACGATCTCCAGCCCGCGGTCCCGACCCAGGTTCGTGACCAGCTCCTGTCGGACCAGCTCGTGGTCATCGATGATCAGCACACGGATCTTCTTACTCACACTCATGCACCGGTGGACACATGCCCAAAGCGCCGCAGGGCTCGCCTTCCCGATGCATTGATATAAGCCCACCCCCC